>Ga0209489_101525_pt1 | contig 47655 bp, 24 predicted proteins | sample SiratrowhiteBW_FD_187527 | JGI IMG/M metagenome (GOLD analysis project Ga0209489, IMG submission 187527) | Root nodule microbial communities of legume samples collected from California, USA - Siratro white BW (SPAdes) (version 2) | ecosystem: Host-associated > Plants > Roots > Nodule | place... | reverse complement strand
AGATGTTCTCTAGCACCAAATCATCCATGTGCTGAAACAGTGGCACCTGAACAAATGTTAAGGCATAAGCATTCAAACCCTCTTTACTTGGGCCTCTAATACAACCCATTAAGGGATGAAACACAATGACTTTTTGTTTGTTTGTTTTGTTTGGTGACGTGAATCGTTGATCTTTCTTTCGGTGGCTTTTGTCATTTTGTTATTATAGTACTGAGAGTACAATTCAACTCTTACGAAACAGAATGGTACGTGGTAGTTAGGCATAATTACTAACTCTACACAAAGACAAAAACTTTAAGGCAATCCATTATAAGTATGAGACAAACAAAAAACATTAAGAAGCATTATATTACTGTGCAACGAGTAAAAAAATTAGGATGAGTGCAAAAAAATAAAACCCAGCTGTGAACTGGAAGCCAATCGTGGGTTTTCTCGGTTTACCAATCAGAAATTGTGGTAAGTAGTGAAAAACAGTATATCATGGTTTATAATTAAGTGAAGTAAATATATAATTTTTTTTACCAGAATGAGAAAGAAAAAGATGAGATGAAAATATTGGTGACCCTTTTGAAGCTTACCTGTCTCACCAAATCCAAACAAAGATGGTATTTGATGTCTCTTCTTAGTCCCTCAGGGAGATTCTTTATCATTTGGTATTCATCAACCCCTCGCATCGCAGCCCAACGTTGCCTCTCATAGTTTCTCACGCGATGCCGGAAACTTTGTGGCAACTTCCTTTTGCTCATCCACCATTCAATGTTCCTCATCCTCAGTTGCATTGCTTGCTTCTTTGATGTTGTCGCATGCAAAAACACCTACCCAATAATAAAATATGCAACTCTCTCATCACCAAAATAGGCAACCAAATTAAAGAAACATGCATGATGAGCAACAAACTAATTAACAGTTGAAATGTTTTTTATTGTGTGACCCCATGTTTATGGTGTATGTATATGCACCTTGATGTTTCCAATCAGCATGGTCACTAGAAGAAGACCACTAGTCAACACAATAATGTTGAAAATCACTTCTAGCCTGTCCGGTGTGCTTTCTAGGTTCCCAAAAGTGCTGGTCACATCAAGCATTAAGAAATTAATGATAGGAGGATGTTATGTTAGAGGTACTATATATGAAGCAAGAACTATACATCAACGTGGATAATAATACTCTGATTTGATCTCTCTTGACGCTGAAATACATGTATCATGTGCAATGTGTGTTTTCATATAGATTAAGGTGTGTGAAGCAAAAAGGATGGTCAAAAGAGTATAAACATAAAACACATAATCATGCAAGAGTGGACCACAAAAAAAAATGGTGGTAGGTACCTGAGAGTCATTAGGCCCCAGAAGATAGGGAAAAGTATCTTTTCCAATCTGCTATCGTTTGTAACTAGTTGAACAGCCCATACGTATGCACCATAGTCGTAGTTATCAGCACTGTCCAAACAAGTAGACCTTGCTTCCCTGTTTTCAGCCCATGTTAATCTGGTTTTGTCCCTTACAATGCTGGTGCCTCCATAGTATATAGGTTGTTTGCAGCACAGTGTTCTCAAGCCACAACCAGCTGTTTTTGCACACTGTTCTTCCAGACACTTTGCAGCCCTTTGCAACCCTAACAAGTACCAACATGCCCCTGCTGCCTATACACGAAAGTGGAACTAGTTAAGAATAGTTTCCCTCACCAAAGAAAAAAAAAAACTATAAGATGTAAACATTTATACATTTCATACAAAAAATTTAAACGTGGAAGTTGATTTTATCCTACGAAAGAAATGTAATTCATATGATCTTTTAAATTTTTTTTTCTTCTTTCGTAATTCTAAAAAATATAGTCTATCTAGTTATGCTTCTTATAGGGAACAAGAAGTGACTGAATTTTACCTATTTATAGATACTTTTTCTATTCTTTTTCAATCTTGTATATCTTAATTATTTTTGTTTTAATTTAATTTTTATTTTCAAAATTTAATTGAATATTAATTACTTTTTATTCATTTATCTATAATTAATTTACTTTTTTTATATATGTTTACTGTGATTTCGAAATGAAAATATTATAAATATATTATTCAGCTCGAAAAATTTATTATATGTTTTTATTTCTTCAGAAGAACTTTGAAAGAGTATTATAATAGGACTATGTTTCTATATTGTTCATATTCCATCTTGAAAATAATGGTTATATACTTGTTGGCCTACATGGGACCATGGACTGATTAGGTGTTGAAAATGTAATCTGTCATTAATTAACTTTTCTTATCTTATTCCACAGTGCGTTGATCAAGAAACAGTTATACTATTGATAACCTTGTTAATACCTTTTTTTAGTGAATAGCAAACTCCTCTGGTATTTGAAGCCTTTCTTCAGCAAAATTGTGTTATTAAGAAAATGTTAAGTATAAATTTTTGGAAAATTATGAGGGAAGAAAGAATTTATATCCAGCTTTGTTAAATTGGTATAATTCCCTATAGTTATCCATGAAGCATAGACTCTAACATCATTGAACCTAAAATACAGGATAAGTACACTCGCATGATAAATTTCACAATGAAATATAAGAAACATTATTTTTTAATATAAAACACTTGCTTCTTTATAAACTAGAAGACGATATTACATACTTCAGAAAAGGTATCTGCACATTTTAAACCCATTAGCTACCTTTATATTTCTTTTATGATAACAAACCTCACAAAATTTAAAGACATTATTTTTTTTAACGTTTTATGCTACATTTTAAGCTCTTTTTTTTCAAAACTTGAAAAAAAAATTATAATATTAACGTGTGTTTATTCATGTAAGTTTTGACTCTAGTGTGTAAACAAAAATATATTTTTTATGAGGAGTTTGGTAGATGTGTAAAATAGATTTTGATTTTGTGAATATCCAAAAGGTGGCCCAAGCTAGCAAAAACACTTCAAAAGGAAAGAAAAAGAGGCTTTGCTAAATGGATATATGTATACTATATAGAGATAAACATTGCATGAAAAGAAATTAAGGTGCATAACACTTACATGGGAAGCTACAAAATATGCGATCATGTTGAGGGCGAAGCCCCACCAAACGGTTCCAAAACTGTAGCCAGAGAGATTTTGCATGCGACGCAAGAGGCAAACGGAGTGATAAATTTTGGGAAGATACTGAAAGAGGAACATGATTAAGAACACTGTCATCACCATAGTAATTGATCCTTTATCCAAAAGAGAGGGAATGGCCACCCATAGCACAATCTGCATATGAGAAGAAGAAAGAAAATGGAAATATATAAGTTAGAAAATCATAATCACTATGAAATTCTATCTATATATAGTATGTAAAGCCAAACCCAGAAAAAACATCATTCCTATGTCTCTATTCAAAAACGAAACACGATCCATTTTTCTTTGATTGTCTGTGATAAAATATAAACAAATTGAAGAAATATATACCAATTCTTATATAATATATAGTTTAATAATGTAACTGAGAACTTGCTTAACAACACGAAGATAATTAATTGGTTATCCCCATTAACTATGTCCTTTAGATAAAACATGCTAATGTATTAGCTGATCACAAGTTGCGTTGCCTTAAATATTCAATAAACAATTGCCTTAAATTTTATCACCCTCCTCACTAACCCATTCACCCATTGTTTTATTGGGCAAAGAATTTTAAAACTCTCATTGTTAATCTATAGTTTATTGCAAACCAACTGAGACTGCACGTTCCAAATATCAGCATAAAAAATAATAGAAATGGACTACTTTGTTCACAATTTCACCAAATTATAAAATAATAAGAAATAAGGATTTTAATTCACTGAACATACAGTGATTAGAGTAACATGTTATATTTCAGTGACCCCTTCAATATCATTACTATACCAGAAAAACGCCTGTGAGATAAGATTAAACACAGTCACGTGCAGACATGCCATGAAAAATCATTCACATGATAAGGTGTAACTCCGGTAACCATCGCAGTCGCCATGCATAAAAACAACAAGCAGTTGCATGCAATTTGTCGTATCCTCCCTTCCCTGCTATTGTCCATACCGAAACTTCACTCCACCTCCCAAATTATCACTTTTTCAAAACACTCTTCATTAATTTAAATACAATCATTAAAATAATTATAGAGAAACCTATTGTAAAACCATAAATTTGTTAACTTTATAATTATTATACTAATAAAACCATATAATGTAAAAGGGTTTAACAGCAGGATTCACTTTAATCTCTAGTTAAGAGTAGAATACTGTAAAACAAATATGAAAATGTGAGAATTAATGGAAGAGAAGAAGGAGAAGAATGGAGTAACCTGAGGAATGGGAAGGATTACGAAGAGGTCAAAGAAGAAGCCCCTCTTAGCCCTGAGGTAACGAAGAGCAGAGCCACCGCGCGAGGCGTAAGAATCTCTGGCGAGAAAAGAAGAGCGTTTAGCCATCTTGAACTGGAGCCACATGTTCCACACGTGCAACGTATCGGTCATGCAGCGGAGTACGGTGACGGTGACCACCAGCCAGCCGTCGATGAAGAGGCACATACACGTGTCGCTTATGGATAGCGCGTAGAAGAACAGCGGGTCCACAAAAAGTCCCGTGGCGCTCACCAAGAGGAACACCCTGTTCCATTCTTGGACCCACTTGGCTCGTGGGTCCAGCACCACGCCGAACTCTCGCCGGAAACCACCACCGGAAACGCTATCGGGTTCTTTGGGCTCGTCTTCAGCCTCCACATTGTTGTCGTTGAAGTCGAGGTCGCTCTCTTCCTCGTCATCGTCGTCTTGGTCGTCGTCAGTGGAAGAGTAGTGCATGCCTGAGATACGTGAGTCTGAAACAGAGTCAGAGGTGGCCATGGAAGGGAGAGAATGGAGAACTGAAGAGAGAGTTTCTCTTTAGAGAGAGTTTAATTACCATAAGAGACATAAATAATAATTGGAGTAGGAAGGTGCCTAAGACAGAGAAGTGAGGAACTATTTGACAAAGATGTTCTCAGTATAATTAATAACAACAGAAGTATTTTATACTCAAACTCAAATATTTAAATTTATAATTTTTATTTGAGAATCAATAAGATAGCATGATTGTTATTTTTATTTTTTAACTTTTAAGTCATCATTCAACTTATATTTCCCATAATGATCGTACTATAATTTAAAATATTTATAAAATTAAAAGGAAGTCGTTGCATCATATTCTAGTTTGAAATATTTTGACAACTCCACTAGTGATAGTATACATACCACCTTGGTGATAGTAGTTTTTTTTAAGAATAAATTTGTTATTAGGTAAGAGTGTAAATCATTTTATATTTTTCATTCAATATTATTTGGATTTTGTCAACTCATTTCTTATGTACAGTATCTAAAACTAATTATAAAGGTTGGCATGTTAATCATTTATTTAAAAATTATTATAAAAGTAAAATAATATATATTATATACAAATTAAATATAAGTTCAAATTAAGACTAAAAATTTTGAACTTAAAAAGTGTATTGATAAATAAAATAAAAGTTAAGTGAACTGTCAACCTATTTTTAAACAAGCTTAAATAAAACTAAGTAACAATATATTCTAAATAGCAATGGGGAAAAAATTAATTAAAATGATTGGAATAGGAACTGCTTTGTCACATTGAAGAATAATTAATTTTTAAAAATATTATAAGCTTAAACGTGTAAATAACTAGTTATTGCATTAGCCATTTTTAGTTTAATAATAATAGTATAACAATAAAAAGGAGATGACGGATATATTAAATTATGTAATAGAATGTGTGTGTTTTTTTTATAAATACTGTCTAGTTAAAGTATATTGCACATAGCTATTAAATTATTTATGACAATGACATAACACAAAGTCAAAAATGATACTAAAAGTTCTTATATATCAGACAACCTATTCAAAAGGTCTACAAGCTGCTCCTTGACATAAAAAGCAAAATGTTATGGACAGAATCCTAAGCTATGTTAGTCCCACAAATAGGTCACTAGAAAATGCGGTTAAAATTAATTTCACGTTTAAATTTGATATTAGGAATCTAATATAAGGTAAGAAAAAAATGTTAGATAGAAATGAAAAGGTTAAATAAAATATAAGATAAAATGGATTCATAAATTCGAAGTTTTTGACAGAAAATAATATTGCTTCATTTTATCTGAGTTTAATCATGATTTATATCAATGTTTATATATTTAGTATAATAATAAACATTTGATTTAATAATTGGTATTAAAATAAAACTTGATTTTTAATAAGACAATTATTATGAATTATGTAAGTTCAAGTCATAATCCAATCAAACTGAATGGGATGCACTTATAAGTAGAAAAAAAAAAAAACGTTTTGATTATAATTGACTTTTAATTTAAAAAGACTTTAACTAAAACTATTTTCATTATCCTGTTGTCATTTTTATTATTCCCATTTTATTACTATCGTGTTAATGTTATGGTTGTTATTTTTATTCTTATAATGCAAATATTATCATTACTATTTTCAATATTATTGTATATTTAGCATTGATATCATTTTATATAATATATATTTAAATTAATTTATATATGGTAGAGAATATTTAATCCAATTTATTTTTAAAACTAAAATTAAAAGAAAACACTAATTCTTAGAACTAAAAATAATCTTAAACTAAAAAATAATTTGTAAAAGGTAAAAAATACCTTTAGAATTTTTAAAAATTACAATTAAAAACCACCTTAACGGAGTCCCAAGTTTAAAAGGATATTAACATATACTAATGTTATTTTTTTCTTTAATTTTATTTTTTAATATGGGTTTAGTTTTAGGATTTTATAATTCTATTCTATATAGGTTTTGATTTCTGTCATCTTCCATTGTTATGAAGGTATTTGACTGAATTGATTAGCTGTATACTCATAGTGTATACACATTGTTATGATTTTGCATAGGATCGATTATGTTCAATGTGAAGCATTACTGAATGTGATATTTTTGACTTTTGTAATTATGTGAAGCATTGTAGCATAATTGTAAAGCATTACATCAATCAATTTTGTTGCTGAGAAATAATAAAAAAAATAAAAATAAACATCAATTGTTTTGTTAAAACTATCAATGAACTCTAATGCATGTTATATAGGACATTAATTTTGTTAGCATTCTGTAAATATTTAGTGTTTAACGTATCGGATATTTACAAGTTAGCATCACGTATTCATTAATTTATGTGCTTAATTTTAATAGTAAAACATAAGAAAATTAAATAATAGTTCGATCATAGAAAAATATATGTAGATACTATTTTATATGGAATAAAAAATCAAATAAATGTAATTAATGATTTAATCAAAGAGAGATTTGAATTCTAGCAACTCCCACAATCCCATTTCTACCACTAAAAACTAAAAAAACTTAATAACTAATTCTTTAAATTTAATTAATATCATTATATTATCATGATAGTTTAAACAGTAATTAGTTGTGTAAATTAGACATCACAATAGTCTTTATGATTGGTTACTATGATGTCATGAAAGAAACATGTTCACGAGCATACTGACAGCAACATATATAGTATAAGATAATGTAATAAGGATGATAGAGTATTTTTATCATACTAGCAAATATGAATATATTTGTGTCACGCTAATAAATATGAATTGGTATGAAGAGAAATTGGGTGGGAAGTGGAGATTATAAAGTATTTCTATTTTTTAATACAAGATAATCACATTATATAATTACATTTTTGTTAGGTTTAGATACTCTAAATATGTCATATAATTAATTTTTACTTGCTAACAAACAAAAACATCACCTATCACTTGTGAAATTTTGGTGACATATAAAATTTGATAGGAGTCACATATCACTTAGTCTTAACTCATGATTAAATTGGTAAAAAACTCATTAAGAGAATGAATCATATAACTTTAAATAAACCATTAATAATTGTTTAATATTAATATGATATATTTAATAATATTAAAAAAAACATAACATTTAAAACTTTATACTACTTCGAAAATGAGTTTTGTATTGTGTATGTATCAAGCAAGGGACTAGACCAGTTATTAGTCTTATCATCGGGGAGACAACAAAAGGAAATGCTAATAAGTAGGGGGCAAGGTGGAATAAGAACAATGAAAATGAGCAAAGATTCAATATGCATTTTTAGAAGAAGAAAAATACACCTAAAACAGATTAGCGTTTTAGATAACAATATTAAATAAATATAATATACTTATTTTTATATTGGTACGTATGTATAAACTTTTAATCTCGATAATCAAACTAAATAATAAATAATAGAACATATACTTTATTTATTAAATAATATCTTATTACCAACTTTTGATTTTGAGAATGATCGAATCATTAAATTAAAAATAAATCATATTTAATTTTACGATCAAAATAAGTTTTAAGTTTGAGTATTTTAAAATAAAATATCTTAGAGACAGATAGGTATATATTTATAATTATCTCATAATCAATTGTATAAAAACATATTTAAAATATATATTATTTTAGTAATTTACTTTATTACATTACATGTTTAATTCCCAATTTCCTCGCTTTTCTCAAAAGCCCTGCAACGAAATCCTGACCAAAAAACTGCTTCTAAATAATTCATGAGAATCCATCAATAAATTTTTTTCCCTTAAATTCATAAAAAATCATGTATAAACATTTTTTATTCCACCAATTTAAACAATATGAGAAAAAGTAAAAGTTAGATGTTTAATCAAAACACTAATAAGTCCTCACTCAGCTATTTTCATCATGTTCAACATTCACATGTTATCGTCAAAATGAGAGTTGAATTTAGTTAGCATTCTGTCTAATATAAAACCGCAAACTTGAGTGTCATAATTTCTTTTCAGACTATGAAAAAGAGAGTAACTCATCTACAGTAACAGTTGCACTGAAAAAATTTTCCATCATAACTTGTTTTTGACTGTGGAGGTTGATGCTTATCAAAGAGGAAACACAGAAAAAGCTAGTGTAAAAGTTCTACCAGCCATCCTTCACCAAACACATGATCCACGTGTTTTCTGTGTTCATGGCAATTTAATTTAGTAGTTTAGTAGTTTTTATCTTAGGTAGATAAAAATGATTAGTCAGTTAAAAGGGACTATTTAACTTTGGATAATGGCCCCACCAGAAAGAAATTAAGTTGTGAGTGATGAAAGGACAGTGGTTGTTACGTTTGAAAAGGAGTGAGAATATTAAAGTGCCACATTCACACAGATAAGCTCGAGAGACTGAGGTTCGAAGCAGCTTCATCTTTTGTTTGTTTCTTCATCAATTTTATTGTTTTCATCCCTACTAATCACTTTATAATTTATAAAAAGCAGTTTTTTTCATATTTGCCAGATCGAGTTGAAGGTGACATTCATAGACTTCAACATGTAGCACTGCATTGTATACAAGTGTATTCTTCTGTACAATACTATCACTCAACTGCTTTCATTAATTTTTATTGAATAATTTAATTTATATTTTAGTCAAATATCTTAATTTAACATTTTATCATTAGTTATTTAGAAAAAGTTGGTAAAAGTAGCACTATATTATTACTCACCACAACTGGTGGAGTCTGGTACATTATTTATTGATAACTATGATAAAAAAGAATAATTTTTTTATTAACTCACTTTATTCTTTGGTTATTTCTTTAAACCACCTGCTTTGTACACATTATTATTATAATTATTATTATTATTATTATTATTATTATTATTATTATTATTATTATTATTATTATTATCTTTAATCAAAATTATGGTTAATTGGATATGAAACTCAAATCCTATAAAATATCATCGATAGATATGGTCTACTTTCTAAACATAATTTAGTTGAAATCGAAGCAATACCTATATGGTATATTTTCTAATGATGTGCAAGGAATATTTATTATGAGTGGTACTAAAGTTTATGAATATTTTTGTATAAAGTTGTTATGAATATCTTTAACCAGTTTAATTTCATTAGAGTCTAAACAATTTAAAACATAAATAAGTCTTTTTTGAATGTATTTCACATATACGTATCTTTTGGTACAAGTTAGTTATAACTAATTTATAATTTTAATCCATTAATTTTAAAATTAATATTAATAATTTTTTTAATATTTAAATTATATAATTTATTATTTGATATAATATTTTTGTTACAATCAAGAATAATAAAGAAGGATTTAAATATTTTGTCTAACACCTAAGTGTCTTGCTTTAGATTGTACAAAGATTTAATCAAATTTCCTACAAAAGTTTTCTTATTTTTAAAATCTTCTATAGCATATATATCTCCTGTTTAAGTGTTCCATGAAAAAAAATAATATTTACACTTAATTGCTCAATATATAAATCAAATACAACATACATAGCCAAAACAACTTTGGTTATCGTTAATTTGACTACTAACATAGTAAGAATATCTCATTAAATTTAATGTTTTATTTCTAAGCATTTTCCTTTACCACCTATATAGCATGATGTTGTTACACTTGATCTTATACACCTGTTTGCAACTAATGATTTTTTTATTTTTTGAAAGTTCAACAAGTTTTCACATCTTATGAAGAATCCTTATTTCTTCTTGCATTGTTGTCATCCATAGAGAAATATATAAATCACTCACATCCTCTTGGAAAGTTAAAGGTTCTATACATCATGACTTGTGATAATATATTGTGTGTTAAGATGGTTTAAATTTATTTTTTGTTGATCATCAAAGTCTTCCATTACTAACCTCATTTGACTCTGTTAGGACTGAAAAGATTCATTTAAAGACTTATTCTCTATATGTATGATAATAATGTCATTTGCAAAATCATCAATTTTCTACTCATTTTTGAGCTCATTTTATGTAGAGATTGTATCTCTAGTAATAATAATCTTGTAAGTAGTGAGATCCCACAAGTGATATCCTTTCACCTTGTCAACAAGCTCAAACATATTATACATTTTCGATCAAACTTTATTCTTTCTTAGAAAACTATATCATGTAAAGAGGACAATTAAATATATGTGAGGAAGAATAATTAGTTGGTTTTCCTTTTCACGTATATATCAGTGTCCTTAAACCATTTTCTGCTAAAAAAGAATTGGTCATTCTTATTGTTTTTAACATAAATCTTATTCTATCTAGGAGAGTTATGTTCATTTGCTCTACCACACTAATCTATTAAAGTGTATGTGAAAAAAAAAATGTCTCATAATACCTGCTTGCTTGTAGAATGTTAAAAAATCATCATCATTAAGAATTCACCTTTAAGATGGACCTTATATCCAAGGTTAATGAACAATATAATTTTCTTTAGGTCTTGCACATTCATACCCCTTAAATTTTGCATATAGAACCATCATATATTCTTAATTTAATAGTATAAACTTCAACAATATTTAAAGCATGATCATTTTCCATGAGCACAAATTCCCTAAGTATAGTTTCATAAGTGTATAATCAATCCTAGTGTATAAATATATACCAGGATGTATCTAAATTCATTAGTCACCCATAATGAAATTGTTTTTCATCATTATAGATAAATATTCTTTTGCTAACCAAACATATCTTTGTCTTTTAAGGAGTTTGAGTTTGCAACACAACCTTGTGAGATAGATTCTTTAGAGTTCTTTTCTTCATTCTTCATATATGAACAATCTTTCTTCATTCTTCATATATGAACAATCTTTCTTCATGTACCTTTTCATGCAATAATGGTAAAATTTGATATTTTTCCTTCTCTAAGATTTTGATCTACCATTGTTGCAGGTGACATCAATTATCTTGAAACATAGGTCAAGTGGATCAAATTATAATCAAATCGTGACTTTGAGATATTACACTTTCAAGCAAAAAGAGTTATGTTTTGATAAATATCTAAAACTTTTGGATGGTAAACCTACGAACTATTATTGATATGGAGGTTGTTGAAGGAATCATGATGCTTGAGTTGCTAATCATATTTTAATTTTCTAAAAGAGAAATTAGAAAAAAGAGTAAGATTTTGGTCATAAATAAAATTGAAAGGTTAGTTTTGTTGGAGTAAAAATAGATAAAAAAAAATTGAGAAAAATATTTTAAAAGTTTTGTGACTTGATCAAAGATAGAGTAGAGAGAATAAAATCGATAGAAATATATAAAAAAATATTTAAAATATATTATACATCTTTCAAAACTATTTATTAAAAATAGAAATATAATATAAAATCGGTTTATTGATAAAAGTGGAAGGAGAATAATTCAAATTCTCTCTAACCTTATTAAACTAACATTTACCAATAAAAAAATAAAAACATTCAAAATAATTTTCTAAACCTGCCTTTTTCTCTCCACTCCACCATTAAAAAGTTAAAAAAAAAAAAAAGTAAAAGATTGACAGTACGGAGATGGAAAATATTTAACTTAATTTTTCATCCATTCCTATTCTGAAGAGATATGTACAACAAGACAAACACTGTTGCGACACTGCTTTTTCTTGCACCTTCGAGTATTTTTTGGGGCACCCGCAAATTTTTCATTTTAGACTAAATTATCCTTAAATTTTGACTATAAAGACTAAAATGCTTTTAAACCCTAAAACCTATATATCCCTTCCTCCACGATACTCTCTCCATTTTTGCTCCAAGCTAAGGTCTCGTTTCGTGGTTCCATTTTTATGGCCATTTTTATTCCGTAAACCTTCAAAAACAATGCATTCGAGGATTATTTGAAGTATGTATGATGTATTTTTGGATTTGTAGAGTATTTGGGGGAATTTAAAGTGGTTTGCGATTTGGACGTACGAAATGAGTTGTAGAACAGAGCATTCGGCAACTCATTTCGTACGTCCACCCCGAAATCGCAAATCACTGCTCCCCGCGCTGCCACACTGGCAATCGTCCACCGCCACAAAACGCCACCAATCACTGCACATCACCGTCCACCCACCTTCACGCATCCATCTTCTTCCCAGCCACCTCCAATTTCATTCATAGATTACTTTATTTAATTGAAGGATAGAAGCATAATTTTATAAAAAACACACTTTGGCATTTTTTTTTGAAAATTTAGAAGTGCCCAAGAAAGCTTGGAGGTGCAAGAAGAAGTAGTACTGTTGTGAACATAAGAGCTCATTTTGGCCTACTATTTTGGTTAAGATAAAAAAAATGACCACTCCTAATGACATATGATTTTACACTTGAAGTACTTCAAATTAAGAATAAACTTAGTTTATTATATATTTAATTAGCTATTTAAAAATGTTTTTAAATTAAATTTTATTTGAAAAATCAATCTTATAAAAGCAAGAATTAGAATTTTATAAATTTAATTTGAAAATTTATGTTTAAGTAAAAAAAAAGTTTGAGGTTGTAAACTAATCCAAACATTCACATTAAGTTATATCTTAGGACTCTCATAATTAAGTTATATCTTAGGACTCTCATAATAGGTTATAGTATCCATTTAGTTTAGTTTTCTCATAATAGGTTAGAGTATCATTTTAGTTTAGTTTCTAAATGTATATGGTTGATAAAATTCATTAAAGAATAACTATAATCAATTAATTCAAATTAGAATATATTAAATTGAATCGAGTTTAGGTTGAATTTTGTTAAATTGAGTTGAGTTCAAAAGTTAATCAAGCCTACGTCATGTTTGATATTGAGTCTATGTTAAGTTGGATTTAGTATAATGGAGTCTATGTTAGACTGAATGAATCTAATCCAAATTAAATCATTTTAAATTTAAATCTAATTTTAAAAAAAAACTAGTTTAAATTTAATTTAATTGATAAACTGGATTTAATTGATTAAAATTAATCTGAATTTTAGATTTGATATATTTTATTAGATTTAGAATAGATTTTTGAAAATCTAATACATGATCACACTAGTTTAAATTAATTTTTTTCTTATGCGGTGATAAATCTAATTCCTCTTATTTGCTCACATGCACTAAAATAGAAACGAGACAAAATAAAAATAAAAATAAATTTAAATTATATTTAAAATTTAGAATAAAAGTTGTATTTGTTTTTTTAATGTGTGTAAATGTAAGATTTTTGGTGTGTACATGTGAGAACTGGTCTCCTTGGAATCCATCAACCAAAAATGCAATAAAATCGTTTGCTTTCTAGCTCGATTCCGTATTTGTCAATGACTTCAAAATATCACATCCCACTCCAGAAGTGGGTAGTTGGCATATCAAATCTTATGATTTTGTTAGACCTCCGAATTCATGCATCCTCACTGCCGTAGCATATTCATAATTGATATACATGAGCTCCTTCAAGATTTTTCTTAGAAAGCTATCATGAGATTCTCCTTATCATTAGTTTTACTTGATTTTTCAAATTTAGCAACTACAGTTACATGTTTCTGACACAAAATAGCAGCACCGTAAAAATGTTAATATACAAGATGATGCATGAAGATCCTCCACTGATAGTAGCATGCCGTATAATATAACTACTTTATAAAGGCATGAAGAGGCTTTTTTTTTTTCTGCATTAATGTGCTGGGGATTGTCAGGTTTTAGTTTTCTGTAGTTGTGTCAAAACTTCTCTTCTCGTGATTTTAGCATTCCATGCTAGTTTCATACAATAGTTTATTATATTTACTCATAACAATTTCAGAATAAAAGTTTTTTTAAGTTGTATGTTAAATAAAATTTAAAAAAAAAAATCCAGTGGAAGGAGTCGTAGCATAAGATTGTGAAGGAGGATTTGAGCTGATATTGATTTTAACGTGAAAACTCGCATAGATGAAATACCGCTTGAAAGACCACTTCTTTTTGGAGCACTTCCAAAGCCTTTTTCGGCACCTCCAAATTTTTAAAAAATGCCAAGCGTGTCGTTTATAAAATTATGCGTATGTCCTTCGATAAAATAAAGTAATGTAACAGTGAAATTGCAGATTTATGAAAAAAAAAAAAATTGGGTGTTTGAAGGTGGGTGACAGTGAGGTGCGGTAATTGGTGGCGTTGGCAGTGGACACTTTTGGTGGTGGCAGACGATTATGAGTGTGGCGGCGTAGCAGAATAATGGTTTGTGATTTAGGAATGGACATATGAAATGAGTTACGAAATAATCTCTTAACTTATTTAGTAAGTTCATACTCAAATTTCAAAACACCTTAAATTCTCAAATACTCTATAAATCTAAAAATACATTATACATATTTTAAATAATCTAAAAGTGTTACTTTTAAAGGTTTACGAAATGAAAGTGATTATAAAAATAGAATCACAAAACGAGATCTTAGCTTGAAGGTGACGCTGAACAGCAAAAATGGAGACAAAGTCGTGAAAGAGGAGATATGTGAGTTTTAGGATTCAAAGACATTTTAGTCATTACGGTCAAAATTTAAGGATAATTTAGTTCAAAATGAAAAATTTGGAGATACCCAGAAGTGTTTGGAGGTGCGATAAGAAACAGTCTAGATGAAATGGGCCATTAACGTTTTTATACGTGGCTTATTTCTTCCAGTAGCCCTATTATTACTAACTGGACTCTATACTAAGTCAAAAGACTAAACTACCCTCCCTGACTTCACCATGCCACCACTGCGGTCTATAAACACATTACTATCTCTCTATATATAGAGAGAAGGATAGACACACACATTTGTATGTTTGGCTATCATATACACTAGGCACACATTTTCTATATCAATGTTAACAAAATAACAATTATAGTTTTTATATTTCATGCGTGATTCTTTATCTTTATTATGTCCCCACTCTCTACCTTTTGTCTTTCTTTTATAGTTTAACGTGTTTTTCTAGTTAAATGCATATATTACAAGAAATTTCAAACAAGCACTTAATATTGAAAGGAATAAATTCTTTTAATTTTAATAGTATATAACAATGTCAATCATGTTAATTCAAAATTAAAAAAGGTGTAATTTAAATAATAACATTAACATATATTCAAAGGTTAAACTAATAACACATGATAAAGTTTGATGGTTTAAATAATTAATTAAAATTTTAGATATTTGTTCGAAAACTATTAATTTCTTTTCACATGATGAAAATCGTAAATTGCAAGGGGAAAAGATGTAATTTATCTCTATTATCTTCAGATTTTCTCAAAATTTATCAAGCGGAAAAGAAAATAGCGGAGAAGGAAAAAAAAAAAAAGGTCCCGCCCATTATGACAAAACTCCGGAACGACGACGTTGGGTTCCCTTCACCCAAATTTCTTCAGAGACACTGATACTCAGTGCAGTTCATATTCCCTCGAGCAAAACGGCCTCACCGACGATGGAGGGCGGCGACAACGCGAACATGCTTCGCATTCTGGTGGCTACCGACTGCCACCTTGGGTATATGGAGAAGGATGAGGTGCGCCGCCACGACTCCTTCCACACCTTTGAAGAGATTTGCGCCATCGCCGAGCGTCAGCAAGTGGACTTCGTTCTCCTTGGTGGCGACCTCTTCCACGAAAACAAGCCGTCGCGGTCAACGCTAGTCAAGGCCATCGAGATTCTCCGCCGCTACTGCCTCAACGACCGCCCCGTCCCCTTCCAAGTCGTCAGCGACCAGACGCTCAACTTCCAGAACACGTGAGTCTCTCTCTCTCACTAACACGTATGTGCGGTTCTTCAATGTATGTGAAGGTTATTAGGTATCGAGTGAGTGATTGTTGCTTGTTCCGCAGGTTTGGTCACGTGAACTATGAGGATCCTCACTTCAATGTTGGTTTGCCGGTTTTTACCATTCACGGAAATCATGATGATCCTGCTGGCGTGGTATGATTTTGGACTTGTTTTGTTTGTCCATTGCTGCATTTAGAATTTGTTCGATTAAGAAGGAAGACCATAAGGAGATGTTATATTTCGGGAATTACTCCGTGTTTACTGGAAATGATTGATTGTTTTGAAAGTTTGCGTGTTCGAATGTTCAAGATGTTTATGTTGTAGTTTGGTAGTTAAAAATTGAAACGAGTTTTGGTTTTACTTGCAACATTGGTTTTGTTAATTAAGTCGTTAGTTAGAGTTTCGGCTGGATAAAATGAACTTCGAGTGGCTAGGATTAGGAAGGGGATGGGCGTTATAGACTGAGGACTTGGAGAATTATCATCGGCTGTTGGTTTTCTCTTCTTTACTGTTCAATGATCTTAATTTGGTTTATTGTTTCCTTAGGGGTTGGGTGGGTGGTAGAATCACAAAAGAGGTTAATGATTGTCCGTTTGGACTTGGGAAATACTAGTGTACTTTTTGCTTGTTATATTTCCAAGTCATAAGTGCTAGTATCTGGACTAGTGTTTATTTATCTCGCCACTAATTATTTTGCTTCAACAGGGGATTGGATGAAGATATGTTGCTAGTGACAATTGCTTTGTCTTTTCTTTTCTTTTCTTTTTAATTTTTATAAGGATTAGAGTTGTTGGTCTTGTACTTAGCATTGTTGCAAGATAAATTCAGAATAAGATTGATAAATGTGTTATTACGCATCAAAAACATTTTTTAAGAATATGCATATGGCCAAAGTAGAGCTTGTAAAGGCTTGGACGATTCTCACTCTCTTTGTGCGCTAGTTTTTGGAGTTGAGTTAGAGCCTATTGTAAAATTGATTTTAGGTCAACCCTTAACTATCCAAAAATCTATCTGGCCACAGCTCTCCCAGTGCAATCTATTTAGCTCTGCTACTTACCCTCTCCGATATATAAAAAAACAGTCCTACAATCTCCACATTCCAGATTTCTAATATTGATCATGAAGGTGCGGGTGTTGAGATCCCACTTCAACTATAAAAAAGACCAAAGTAGAACTTAGAAAGGTTTGGGCAATTCTTACCTCATGAACTAGCTTTTGGAGTTGAGTTAGGCCTAATCAAAGCTGTGATGTCTAAATTCTGACTATTGGGAGACCTTATTTACATTTTTCTCAAGAAGCAATTTGTATATACTTTTGAACAGGTTATGATGTTTTTATTTATTTTGCTTGTTGTATTTCCTACTGATATTTGTGATGAGAAAAATTCAATTGGTTTTGAAGGAAACTGACCCCCCTCACCTCCTTTTAATTTAGCTAGGTATATATTTGACCGCATTAACATTTTGTCCATCTAAATTGTATTGTGTTTACTGCATTCCAAACTGCAACAAATATGTTCACTTGATTGAATCATTGTTGCAGGACAACCTATCCGTGGTTGATATTCTCTCAGCATGTAATCTAGTCAACTACTTTGGGAAAACAGTTCTTGGGGGTTCTGGTGTTGGTCAGATCACTCTGCACCCTATTCTTATCAGGAAGGTTTGTGATTGAATACTCTTTCTATCTGGATAAAGTAGATTTAGTGAAACCCTCATTTTTTCTTTAGGTGCATGTTTGGTTTTGCTTAATTTTCAGGGAAGCTTTTTCTTCCCCCTCAAAAAAATCTTTTTGAGTAAAAAATACGCCAATGCAGACAAACTAATGGGGAAATAAAAGAAGAGAAAACTGGAATGATTAAAAATCTTATTTTGTCCTGAAGCTGTAATTTTATGAATTGCAGGGTTCAACAGCTGTTGCTCTGTATGGTCTGGGAAACATTAGAGATGAAAGGCTTAATAGGATGTTTCAAGTATCCTACTGATAAAATTTTCTTTGAAACGATTCATCTATTTAAGTACACACTCCTATCCGGAGGTAGTATGTTACTTATTTAAATATTCTTTTCAGACACCACATGCTGTGCAGTGGATGCGACCTGAATCTCAGGAAGGATGTCAAGTTTCTGATTGGTTCAATATTCTGGTGCTTCATCAAAACAGGTTGTCTTCCCTCGTCTGTCTGTTTTATTAGGTTGTATTTAATATCTCTAATCAGAATAGGTTGATTATCCTGAAATATAACTTTGACTTTGAACTTATTGATCTTAGTATTGAAGTTTTAGATTTTAATCTACATGATTATTTATCTTATTTTCAATAATCGAATGTAGGGTGAAAACAAATCCAAAAAATGCAATAAATGAGCACTTCCTGCCTCGCTTTCTAGACTTCATTGTGTGGGGCCATGAGCATGAATGTTTGGTTGACCCGCAGGTGTTCTGATTAAACTTCTCTTAAATGAATCCAGATAGAACATGTTGTGCTCTGCAAAATTCATATGAATTTTAATTTTCTACAGGAAGTTCCAGGGATGGGATTTCACATCTCGCAACCAGGGTCATCAGTTGCAACGTCTCTTATTGATGGAGAATCAAAGCCAAAGCATGTACTTCTTCTAGAAATTAAGGTTGTCTATGTTCTGGGAATCTAAATGTCTCTCCCATAGTAGAAGATCAGTGATTGTCGTTTCTCATTGTCTTACTAAGTGCTTAAATGAATGATTATTGTCAGGGAAATCAATATCGCCCAACTAAAATACCTTTGATGTCTGTGCGACCTTTTGAGTATACTGAGGTGAGGTAAAATACTTATATTTTGTTTTATTCATTAATTATTAGTTATGTACAGAATTTACATTTTTCATTGTTGTTTGAAGCAAAATTGAACTGATTTAGTGGTTGCCATTTGAAGCCATGTCATGGTTCTTCAACATTCATTCTAATCTTTGTAATGCAGGTAATTCTAAAAGACGAGCCAGATATTGATCCCAATGATCAAAGTTCTATTCTCGAGCACCTAGACAAAGTGGTATGTGGGTTTTCTTTATCAGATGATTTTTGTGTTGCTCTGTCCTTTTGGTTGTTTTCAAACTTCTCGTGGGAGAGACCTACCTTGGTATCTTTTGACCAAAGTCTTCCTCTTTGGTTCCTTATAGTGGTTATTCTTATAGTAATTTGTTCTTATTCAGTTGTGACAAAATTTGGCTACTCTGCTTAAGAATCTGTTCAAGGACCACTGAAATTTGTGGGAACTTCAATTTTCTCAAATTATTTTTATGCACGGATCGGTGATCATATTTATAGTGTTTTGATAATAGAATATGGTTCAGGTTGGGAAACTTATAGAAAAGTCTAGTAAGCAGGCCGTCAATAGAAAAGAACTCAAGCTTCCACTAATACGTGTCAAGGTAATTTTTGTACACTGTACTATGACTTTTGAATGTCACATCTACATTGATTGGCTCTTTTATTTTTCTTTTCATCTAGCAAGAAGATAATTCTGTAATTAATTGCTTCTATAATCTTTATAGGTTTTGATCTTGCACCTTTCTTCTAGAAAAGATATTTTACGATATTAAACCAATTAAACACCATTCTTCATATATGGAGTCAGATTCACCATACCATCAAAATCCAGAGTTTATTAGGAATTTTTATTTGAACTTCTAGTGGCTACAATGGACATCTAGTTGCCTTGGATATTATATGATGTTTTCTGGCGTGACCTTAACTTCTTCAATGTAAATTACAGGTAGATTATTCTGGATTTATGACTATAAACCCCCAAAGATTTGGGCAGAAATATGTTGGGAAGGTAATTTCTACCCTTAGCTTTCCTGAATTAGTGTGCTAATGCTGATTTTGCTCGAGAATTGTTTTCTACTGTTGATTAGTCATCCTTATACTAGGTTGCAAATCCCCAAGACATTCTGATTTTCTCAAAGGCTACAAAAAGGGCAAAGGTTGAAGGTAATTTGCGTTATCTTTATGTACCTTTCTATACCAATTCATTTCATATCAACCGTATTTACCAATTACAATATCTAAGACAGGCATCTTTTATCAGTTCTCTTACTGATGAGGAAGCCACAATTATACTTTTATTTCACATTGTGTAAAGGGGGTAAATATTGTGGAATCGTATTAATACTACTAACAGCGTTCAATTACAATGAACAGTGCTACGGGAGCATAAAACAATAGCTACTAAATGGAAAAGCTTATAGTAATTATGGAAATGACTGTCTCAAGCTCGTATACCGGCCTGCAAGCACCACAGTTTGCTGCCTATCCCAATTCCCTCAACCTCCTATTTGTGGTCCTTTCCCTCATGCTTCTTCTCAGCTCTTGGATTGGCTGATCCTTTGCCAGCTGTCCATTTCTTGTAACTAACTTTTTCCTTCCATCAATTATTGTCAGCTCATCACTACAATCTTCATTACGTCCACTAACAATCTGCTCTCCACTTTTCTTCATTACATTACCCTCCCCTTTAAGCCCAACCTTGCCTTCAAGGTTGAAGTGAGGAAAAGCTTTTCGAAAATCCTCGAACTCTTCCCATGTTGTCTCAGCTGCTGACCCTTGTCCCCACTGAATAAGTACCTGTGTGACTTCTCTGTTTTCTTCCAAAATGACTCTGCTGTCAATGATGGCTTGTGGTTCTAGAATTGGGCCAACTTCTGTTGTTTGCAAAGGTAATAGAAGGTAATGTTGTTGTTGATTGCCCCTGAACTTCTTAAGCACTGATATATGAAACACGTGAATTCTAGCCTCTTCGGGAAGCTCTAACTTGTAAGCTACAACACTCAGTTTCTTAATGACTTTGAAAGGGCCAAAGTAACGCATGCCCAACTTTTGATTCTTCCGGAGAGCCACCGAATGTTGTCTATATGGTTGCAGCTTCACCAAAACTAGCTCCCCTTCCTCAAGCTCACTCTGCCTCTGATTTTTATCTGCGAAAGTCTTCATGAACTGCTGAGATCGAGCCATGTTGGCTTTTAAATTCTCCAATAACTTATCCCTTGATATCAACATGTCTTGTAAGGATACTTCATCATGTTGAGAGAACTCATACCGTACTAGGGAAGGTGGATCTCGACCATAGAGGGCCTTGTAAGGAGACATTTTAATGCTGTTGTGGAACGCTGTATTATACCAGTATTGTGCCCATGGAAGCATCGCCAACCAGCTGCGTGGGTTCTCAAAACAAAAACATCTTAAGTACATTTCGAGTGTTTTATTTAGGACCTCACTTTGACCATCTGTCTCCGGATGGTAAGCGGAACTCATGGCGAGTGTAGTGCCTTGAATCTTAAAGAGTTGTTTCCAGAACTTGCTGATGAACACCCGATCTCTATCGGAGACAATGGATCTGGGAAAGCCATGTAGCTTAATAATGTTCTGGACAAATGCTTCAGCCACCAATCTGCTCGTAAAATCACGCTTCAAGGCGATGAAGTGGGCAAACTTAGTAAGCCTATCGATGACCACCAAAATCACAGTATACCCATGAGTCGGTGGTAAGGCGGTGATGAAATCCATACATATATCCTCCCAGACTTGTGATGGAATTGGCAGTGGTTGTAGGAGTCCTGCTGGTCTCTTTGTTTCAGTCTTAGCTTGTTGGCATGTCGGGCAGCATAATACATATCTCCTGATCTCCTTTTGCATATTAGGCCAGTAATAAGTTGAACATATGCGTTCCACAGTTTTAGCAATGCCTGAATGTCCCCCTATCAAACTGTCATGGTACTCCTGAAGGATTGCCGTAATCAAAGGACTTTTCGAGGGAATCACTACTCTGTTTCTCCACAATAAAATGTCGTTCCTATAGCTATAGTTTCCTTTAGCATGCCCTGCCTTTGGCACTGTTGCATAATTTCGTGCAAGCTGGGATCACTCTCAACTTCTGTTTTAAGTGTCTTCAGCCATTCTGAGTTAGGACTTGACGAGGCCGCTAGAAAGCATCTAGAGAGGGCATCCGCTGCTGCATTTTCAACTCCTGGTTTGTACTGAATCTCGAAGTCGTACCCGAGCAATTTGTGGATCCATTTTTGTTGTTCTGGTGTGTTGAGTCTCTGATCCAATAGAGACTTGAGACTTTGTTGGTCTGTTTTGATAATGAATTTCTTTCCCAAAAGATAATGCCGAAACTTGGCAATAGCTTCGGTAATGTCATGAAACTCCCTCGTGTAAGCTGATTGTCTTTGCATTGTGGGGGACATTTTTTTGGAAAAATAAGCAATAGGATGTTTCTGTTGGCTCAAGACTGCCCCAATTCCTACTCCTGACGCATCTGTTTCAATTTCAAACGGCATATCAAAATTTGGAAGCACTAATACTGGTTGGGAGGTGATCGCCCGTTTGAGACCATGGAAAGCCTCAGCTGCCTTGTCATTCCAACAAAAGGTATCTTTCTTGAGCAAATCAGTTAATGGCGCGGCTAGGGAGGCATAATTCCGAATGAATCTCCGGTAATAACAGGTCAGTCCCAAAAAACCCCTCAATTGCCGGATGTTACGGGGTTGCTGCCATTCTAGGACCGCTTGAACTTTATCTCGTTCCATGTGCACTCCTGAACCATTTATGGTGTGGCCTAAGTAGTCAATCTCGGAAACACCAAAAAGACACTTGGATAAGTTGGCGAACAATGATTCTTTCTGAAGCAATTGGAGAACCGTTTCCAAGTGGTGCAAGTGGCTGTGCCAAGAAGGGCTGTAAATAAGAATGTCGTCGAAGAACACTAGGACAAACTTCCTTAGGAAGGGGCGAAACACATCATTCATTAACGCTTGAAATGTTGCGGATGCATTTGTTAGGCCAAATGGCAGGACCAGCCACTCATAATGGCCTTGGTGCGTCCGAAATGCTGTTTTATAACGATCCTCAGGCTTTACCAAAATTTGATGATAACCAGACCTGAGGTCCAGCTTTGAGAAAACAGTGGCCCCAAATAACTCATCAAGCAGCTCATCAACTGTGGGTATGGGAAAATAGTCCTTAACCGTGATGTTGTTTAAAGCCCTATAGTCGGTGCAAAAAAGCCACATACCATCTTTCTTCTTAACCAACAATATTGAGGATGAAAAAGGGCTCTTACTTGGTTGGATAATTCCTTCTGCCAACATTTGCTGCACCATGGTCTCGATCTGGTCCTTTTGGCTATGGGGGTATTGGTAAGGCTTGTCCTTCACTGGTGCGGCCCCTTCAATCAGTGGAATGGTGTGGTCATGTTCCCTTTTTGGTGGAAGGCCTGTTGGTTGATTGAACACCTTAGCATAAGTGTGTAATAATAGTGCTAACTCTGGTTCCATCTCTTCCGGCAGAGGTAAATGAATTGGGTTGTTTTCTTCCGTGGATTGCATTTGAATTGTAAACACTTCTGCAATGGCATCGGTGTTGAGTAGGCGTTTAACATGGTGGAAATGGGCCTGTTTCGGTGTTAATGTCTCCTCGCCTTGGATCGTAATGTATTGGCCATCATGCCAAAATTTCATAAGTGAAGCATCATAGTCCACTATGTGGGCTTTCAAAGTGCGTAGCCATGTTGTTCCTAGCACCAAATAGCCTCCTGCTACATGCAGTACATATACGTGAGGAATTTCCACCTTATGGCCTTGCATCTTAATCTCCAGCTTTGGGATGTACCCTTCCACTTGCATAGTTTCAAAATTTCCCACCATCACCTTGAAACCTGGTGCCGGCTCGATAGGGACTTTCAAAAATTTTGCAATTCTTGGTGGAATGAAACTATCTGAACTTCCCCCATCTATGAGAATTTGTATTTCCAACCCTTGTAAGAATGCCTTTAAACGCAGTGTAGCCAGTCCTGATGTCCCGTTCATCGCATTACACGACAAGTGATGTTGGGTAATTTGGTGTTCCAATTGGTGGAGAACCACATCCTCTTGTTGGGAACACTCTACCTGCTCCTCCCCTGAGTCGTCCATGGGTTATGTTTCCTGTAACTGGTATAACATAAAATTCTTGTTGGGACACTTATGTGTGGGTGAAAATTTTTCGTCGCACCAGAAGCATAACCCTTTCTCCCGTCGAGTCTGTTGTTCGGTAGCCGACAATCGTCGAATGGGATTTCGATTTGGATTGAAGGAAGGTCGTTGGTTAGGTGTCGGAAGTAATGGTGGAAGAGGTGAGGCTAGAATTGATTTGGCAGTAAGTGATGGAGGTGGAGAAAAGGGTGGAACGATCTGGACCTTGGGTGGATTTCCAAGTGGTGGAGAATTTATCTTCGTAGAGTCGAGCTAGGCTTACGGCACGGGTTAAGGATGGAGGACACTGTGCCTTCACCTCGCGGCGAATGTCAGCTCGGAGGCCGCTGATGAAACAATCACGAAGTGCGTCTGGTGGATTGATGTTAGTGCGATTTGCCAAGGCTACAAAGTTGGTATAGTACTCTGCCACTGATCCCTGTTGCTGGAGTTTAAAGAGTAGCTCCATTGGCGATTCAAACAATGACGGACCAAATTCAATCTCCATGGCGCGCTTCATCTCTGCCCATGAGCGAAATGGCAAGGATCGTTGGGACATTTGGAACCATGGGACAGCCATCCCGGTGAGATGCATTGCGGCAATTGAAATTTGTTCTTCCTCAGGCACTCTGTAAAAATCAAAATATTGATCCACTGAGAAAATCCAACTCAAAACGTCAGAATCGTCAAACTTTGGTAAGTCGAAGTGAGTTCGCCGAAACGGAGGAGGGCGAAACCCATGACTCGGGTCATTGCCGATATAGGATCCCTGTGGTGACGCATCGTGCGCAGCACCTGTTTGGGAATGAGTCAGGAGTTGGGCTATGGAGTTTTGGATCGCTGCCATTTTCAAATCTGTCGCCTCGGTAACCCGGGCTCGCTCCACTCGTTGTTCTTCCATGGACGTTTCAAACATGATAAATAATTTCTTGATGGCTGCCTCCATTGTCTTCATTCGTGTGTTGTCCGCCATAGTCAATGAAAGCACCAAATGTAAAGGGGATAAATATTGTTTAATCGTATTAATACTACTAACAGCGTTCAATTACAATGAACAGTGCTACGGGAACATAAAACAATAGCTACTAAATGGAAAAGCTTATAGTAATTATGGAAATGACTGTCTCAAGCTCGTATACCGGCCTGCAAGCACCACAGTTTGCTGCCTATCCCAATTCCCTCCACCTCCTATTTGTGGTCCTTTCCCTCATGCTTCTTCTCAGCTCTTGGATTGGCTGATCCTTTGCCAGCTGTCCATTTCTTGTAACTAACTTTTTCCTTCCATCAATTATTGCCAGCTCATCACTACAATCTTCATTACGTCCACTAACAATCTGCTCTCCACTTTTCTTCATTACACATTGTAACTTACATTTCTTATTCAGGTTTTCTAGTCATTTATTTTGTTCCTGAAAAACTTATTTTAGCCCTGTCCACACCAACCTTTGATGCTGTTACTGCACAGTATGCATTAGTTATCCTCTTGTAATCTGTTTTGAGCAGTGCCAGTTAGCCCTGCCTCTGTTTCTATCTGGCAGTAGAAATACTGCATATGATAGCACCTGTCTTTTTGTATCCCAAATAGGAATGATAAGAACCTTTGCAGAACCACACCACAAAAGCTAGCTGTTGTAGTTGCAGAGCTCAACGTCTTATAAACCTCACATACTTCCAATGTGGGACACAGGTCCCATACCTTGCCATTGGTTCCAATATACGAGCATGCTTTGCAGCCCTTACTCCCATGTGGGCTGGTTGTGTGCACTAGCACTTTGGGTAGTCCCAAGTGAATATTGCAGTGCGATGTCACCGTCCACACCACTCTTCTGCAACTGAAAAATGGTGGAAAATTCTGGTACTAATTGATGGAATCTTGGGAGAATTACACAAAAAGCTAGCCCTTGTAATTGCAGAGCTCAAGGTCTTATGAACCCCACACTAGAATCTCATACTTCCTATGTAGGACTCAAGTTCCATACCTTTCAGTTGACTCTACAAGGCAATAACAAGGGCAAAATCAACCTTAGTAAGACATTTGTACTTACCTGTTGTGAGCATTTAAACATTAGTTTGATTTGCCTGAATATTACACCACATTTTTCTTGATTTTGTTATGATTAGAAATTTAGAACCAGCATTATGGACAAATTGGAGGAATTGTGTTCTCTTTGTTTTTTGGCCTTATTAAGAATCATGTGTATGACATATGCAATCTACATAAACAGTATAAAAAGGTCACTAGTTGGACAATTGGCATACATTTATTTATTGGTTTCATCGAGGTACTAATTTTGAAAAGTGATAATTTTAGTTTTCACTTTAAATGTGACATAAGGTTACTTACCCTTACACCTCTCTCTTTTATGTAGGAAAAATTGATGATTCAGAACGACTTCGTCCAGAAGAATTAAACCAACAGAACATAGAGGCTTTGGTTGCTGAAAGTAATCTGGTATCGAATCATTTGACTAATTTATTCCTTTTTGTTGTAAATATTGTAGATATTAGGATATGAAAAAATATCTCTTTGTATCTTTATATTTATCTTTTTTTTATGTTGTTCCCTTATTTTCCTTTTTGTTTACACTTTAAAAGGGAGATTAGAGCTTGTATTAAAAATATGCTGAATATATCAAAGTTTCTTTTCTTTCAACTCTTTCAGTCTTTCCATTTATTTTATAGACGCGTACTTCATTATGTAGCTAGAATTTTGGTGGAAATATTCAAAGGTTAAGATGTCTTTATCAACAAAGGATGCAATTAAAAAATATAATCATTAGAAACAAAGATCACTTCAATCCCTTTGCACACTTGTTCACATAATTTGCAACTTTACGAAAATTCTAACTTATCACTGTTTAAGCTTGTTTATAGTTGTGTAGTTTTACTAGATGATCCTGGTGGACTGACTTGAGCTTTCATTGAAAAGAAACATGAATATGAAAGCAGTGTTCAGTTTTTTTCTATGGATCTGAACTCTAATATGGTTTTGCAGAAAATGGAGATATTGCCAGTCAATGATTTGGATATTGCTTTGCAAAATTTTGTGAATAAGGATGAGAAAATGGCATTTTACACTTGTGTACAATACAATATTCAAGAAACACGAGTGAGTATTCTGTGCTGCATTTATCTTTCATATGCCTTTGTTCATGATGCTGCTATGGTCTAACATCTGGTTCATGGTTTATTCCACAGCCTATTATGATTTAATAGAGTATTTTCTTGTTACTGTCAGTTTTTTGTCTTCTTCTCATTGATGATTTTCATGCTTGATCAGAATAAAATTGCTAAGGATTCAGATATCCTGAAGTTTGAGGAAGAAGATTTAATTATTAAAGTTGGAGAATGCTTGGAGGTTAGAAGCTTGATCATTGTTATTTATTATTAATTAATTTCCAATGGATTTAGGTTTTAAATTTGTTGTGTCTTGTGGGAAAGCCGTGATACTAGTTGGAGATAATCTAGGAACAACAGTTTCCAATGTCCTTCAGACCTCCATTGATCAGAAATTTGTTTGCAGTATTCTATGTTGTTGGGGCCTTCATATTTTTCACGTGACAAGTTTGATGGAAGGAACATACATTTGAGTTTCATGAATGACTCTTAGTTGGTTATCTCTCTTGTTCTAGGAACGTGTTAAGGGACGATCTGCAGACTCCAAGGAACCCACACAACTCAATGCTGATGCTCAATCATGGAAGGTAAACCTTCGTGTGTATTTGCTATTGCAATAGGGTTAAAAAGCTGTTTTTGAGCTGGAAATATTATTATCCATGACCTTTGGTATTTTGTTCTTAACTTCTCTCTAATTCCATGTAGGATTTCCAAGGAAGAAGTGCCGCTGGAACTGGAAGTACTGCAGCTTCCTTCAGTGATGATGAAGATGCCATACCAGTATCTAGCTCAAAGCCAAGTACTAGAGGTCGGAAAGGGTCAACTGGTGCATCTCAAACTGCAACCAGAGGAAGGGGCAGGGGAAGAGGCAGAGGTTCCAACACCATGAAGCAGACAACTCTTGAAGGTTTTCGCTTTTCTCAGAGGTGGCTTTTCTTGCTGATAAATGAACCATTTAGTAGCTTTGTTGAGTTCTTTGCAACAAGGCTATCAAACTCGAGAGTTTATGTTTAGGTCGTGGAGCCATAAACTTGACTCATAAGCTAGACTCGTTAATTTCTTAAAGTTGATCTAATATAAGAATAATTTTAAAATGTCTAAAAATAACTTATATGCATTGAACATGGTACTTCTAATACAAAAACATTCAGCATTTGAACTCCCTAATAAAGAAAAATAGCAAATTACAATAATAAAGTAACAGTTGTATAGTACATTATGGTTGAGAATATAATATCCATGCTGTGATATGAAATTCAACTAATATTATGGTTTGAAATATGAAAACCAACAAAATATGTTGAAGGTGAAAAATATTCCCTGTATTACACGTCACAATTAGTGTGATGAAACCAGTAAATTATGTCAAGTTGAAACTTTCAATTTATCAAAATGCCACGTTATCAAGACATAAAATCAAGAGGACAGACAATGGAGGGTCCGGTCTTTTACCATAAATAAAGCAAACAGTTTATAAATTTTTAAAAAAAAAAAAATCTCTAGTACAGAAAGCAGAAAATAGAAGGAGAGCTTAGGAGGCCTAGCTTGTAGCTTGATGTTATATGAACATGTAGCTCCTACTTGATGCCCAGCCATTGTTGAACAGATCAAGATTCAACACAGAAAGAATGACTAACAGAAGATTGAAGCCTTCAGTGGAACGGAGAATAGTGACAGCCTTCATCACAGATGACAGAATCGCAAGATGGGTGCAGTCAACAAAGGTCAAAATTGCGAGTTGGATGTCCTGAACAGAGATGAGTGTCACAAAATTTGCCTCTGCTGCATTTTAATCTCAGTTGCTCCTCAGAACTGCCCAAATGAGCGTAGATTTGGACCCCGAGTAGAATCACCAACTCACCTCTCCAATCATGAGTTTGAGCAACTTATTAAAGTTTTACCCAAGTCGACCAAGAAATAGGCTTGCATGCGAGCTGAACATATTGATGGCTGCAAACTCGGGAACTCATCTGATTCTAGGCGTTCACACATGAATTTAGTGACTAAATTCTGTAGCACAGTAAAACCCAGAAGAGAGTTGGAAATGATGAGAGAAAACTTACATAATTTTCTCTTGTTTATTTGTATTTATTTTTCAAAAAAACTTTCTAACTTAATAAGCTTGTCTTTAGTGCAGAATATCCCCTTTTTTTGTAACGTATTGTTGGCCAATGGACCCACCGTAGGGTTATTGTGTCAAATTTTTTTTAGCTGAAATTTGGTCTCATTGTAAAAAGACTAAAAATAGGTACATGATCAACCGTAGCAGAGATATTAGCTCTAACCTTAACCCTCGGTTTATTTATTTTCTTAGTAGAAGCTATGATTCTTATATCTGACTTGGGATTTGTTCCATGCATCCCTGTTGCTGCTTGCATGTTGGGCAGTGTGGACCAGATGTTTTTTAGAGCACGCATGAAAATAATTTAATGAAGGATTAGTTTCCCCCACCGATGGGTTATACGGTCACTTTGATATTCTACTAATAATGCCATGACAAAAGGGATAGTTATTCTTCCTGATTTCGTTGACTTAATGCAGGTCTGCATCAGTCACTGCAGCAACTGCCACCCAAAGTGACGCTAATGAGGATAATTTGGCCTCTGCTTTAAGTGATGATGCTGAGAAAAATGATGTTGAAGAGATCGATGATAGTTCGGTATAGATCAAGCTAATTCCTTGTGTATTGCATTCCTTAGTTTGTAACACCTTGAAATATGAAGTATTGATTTATTAGGTTCTTTGATTGAGTGCTTGCCAGTCTGATACCAGCAAAACCTAACATTTTTATGCATGCTATGAAATTTTAAATTTTCACTGAAGCATCCTTGACGTGCTCAATAATAACTAAGTTGAATCTACTGCATCTTATTGCACAGGAAAATGAATCCAAGATACCACCAGGACGGAAGAGAGCTGCTTCAAGGGGAAGAGGTAGAGGATCTACACAGTCTTCTAAACGTGGAAGGAAATCAGATAACTCTTCAATCCATAGAATGCTCATGAACAATAATGATGATGATGACGACGACGACGACATTAGAACAAGATTAAATAAGTCACAACCTCGGGTATGTATCTCCATTTATTTCTTGACTTGTTTATGATAGAATATAAATTACCATTTTCCATTCAAAACATTTTCCATATATTCAGTCAATACTCTTTATTCTAGCCATAGGACTTCTAGAAAGTAGAGCAGAAGTATTTGAACTATGCTTGGGTGTTGGTTGGCGTGTCACCCTTAAGAAAAGCATGGTTGTGAATTTTCTGCAACTGATAGTAGTAAAACAAAAAAGAAGTTCTGGGGATATATTTATATATCAAATTAGTTTATTCACTTCCTATATGAATTTAATTACGCATAGATGTTGAAATTACTGGAAGCAAATTGATTTTACTTAGTGGTCTGCTACCTTGCTGTTGAACCATATTTCCAGGCAAATGTTCATTTCGGATATAGTTCCAGTAAACTTAAAATACAGATGAGGTTGATATTGGAAATTTCTTTTAACACAATGCACCTTCTGATTCTTAACATATTTGGAGTTGTGATTTCGTGAAACTAAGCCCTTTCTCTTGTTTCTAGGTTACTAAAAGCTATGGAGCTCTAAGAAGGTAAACAGTCCCGGTGAACAGATAAATACTGTGTTAGGTTTAATCATTATCTACCTTGTATAAGCAAAATAGTCTGTCAAATGTCAACTAACTTATAACGTCTTAGTGAGATTCGAAGATACATCGGTTAGGCAGAATGGAATTAAGTAATGTTATATGTGGGCATAGGTATATGAAGACGAAAGCAAACCCTGACAGTTACTTCAGAATAGGTTGTGCAGCATTCCAATTAGTTTGTGTTTTCCTGAATGCATTCTTTGTTATTTTTTCCTACCATTCTTTCTCTTTAGGCACCATAATGACATTCAGTTTGGCACAATTGATTGATGTTTTATGTGAAAAGAGAAAGTGAAGTAGGAGCATATAATTACTTTATTGCGTTAACATATAATTACACAAACGCGTGTACTGAAGCAAAGCATGATTATTTAATGGGCAAGAGAATTTAAGACAGACTCGTAAATATATGGCTCGTCAAGATGTTTTTCATGTTTGTGATGGCAAGGTGCTTAAGGTAATAAGCATAACAATATTAATGTTTTATGGGACTCAATGTGTGATGGTGTCAGAAGTGTTGTTGTAATAGAAAGAATGTTATTAGATGGATAGTAGTTAAAAAGTGGAGATCAGAACTATATGTCATGAAAGTATAGGAGTGACACTTGACGAAAATACTATAAAATTAGACTTTGGATGGTTTGAAAGGTTATTAAGGTTCAGAGCTAGAGAAGACTTGAAGATATTGATGATAACCTAATAATTACACGTAGAGGAAAATCGAGAAAAATCCTTCTTAAATTACTTAACAAGTATTTAATATAGTTAGAGATAGAGGTGTTTAAAATGGAACTCGAGAAGAAACTGAAATGATTTAAAAAAAAAAATGAATTTTGTTTTAGAATTTTTAGATTTTTTTTTCAGCCGTTTCGGTTAGTTTAGATTTCGAATTGGAATTGAACTAAGCTGCATATTAAAGTTAATAATTAATGTAAGTGTCTCTTTATTTGTAATTTACTTTTTAATAGAAGAAAAAATTCAAATTATAAATATACAATAATCATAAAAAAAAAGTCATAGTAGGCACCTTTATTTGACAATTTTACAGTTTTTTCTGTAAATAAATACTTAACAATTTTATAACAAAAAAAAAATTATAAAAACCCATTTAAACTAAACTGCAAAATATTAAGCTAGTTTGTAAAGATTTTATATGAAATTAAATTAAATTAAATCACATTTAATTTTTATATTTTATAGGGTAACTTTTTAATAATAGCAGAGCCTTGGGTTTTTAAATAGTCAGGTATTGTTGAAATTAAATAATAATTTAACAAATATCTGAAGTTAACAAAGAAACTAATGCCTCAGAATATAGGCAGACCATCTGTTAAATTTCTATATTTAATTGATCAGTACATAAAATCACGAACTGTGAAACATATAAAAAGGATTTTTCTGTACTTGATGGAGCTATTGTGTAAATTAAAGTTCTTTTGGATTATTTTCGTACAATTTTAATCGAGTGTTACCAAAATAAATTGCTTATACCCTACTTTATGAAATTATTAAATAAATGCTTATCTATTTTCTAGTGAAGCTAATTTGTCTGACTAAAAATACAATGATTTTCATATAACATAAAATTCAATTTCCAAATATCGAATTTAATCTGTGACTCTGCTGCAAATAGGAGAGGACAGAGTTGGTCAATTTAAGAGTCGTGTAGAGGGTTTGATAAAAATTGTTACATGGCATAATTGAACAAATATAACTCACTACTTTTGCAATTATATGGTGCACACATCACTCGCTTCATATATCTCGCTATGGCACAATATTCTGACTTTAAAATGCCGGTTGAATAAAAGTTAGTTCCATTTTAATATTGGGTTAAAAAATTCTATCCAACTAAATAATTGCCAATAGAGTTATATTTGATGGAATAATATACGATAAGTGGTGTTAGAAGCAAGGTGGGGTGTGCCATGTTAATTCCAAATATAGACAAATGACATAGAGTGGATAAAGATAAAATGTGGATAGAAAGATATGAGTTAAGATACATAAAATCCTTTAGAACCTTCTCATTGGTTGCTCCAAAGCATACCATCCCCACCACCAACTTCTACTTCTGTTTCTAACCACAAATCCCTCTTGTTCTCTTTCCCTACATATGATGTTACATTCAACCCTTCTTCTCCTCACTTCTGGAAACCAATAGTTATCATTTTTTGAAGTAACTTGAGGTTTCAAACCTAAGAAGTTGGAAGTCATGGCATCAACATTGATGGCGGCAAGTACTTCTGGCACTGTTCTTAAGCCAACTCCTTTCCTTGGCCAAGGCAAGGGTGCCAATGCCAACCCTCTTAGGGATGTTGTCTCAATGGGAACTGGAAAGTACACCATGGTATTCTCCAAACACCCTTTTCTTGTTCACTTTTTGTTTCAGTCTCACAATTTTATTTTACTTTTGGTTGTGGTTGATACATTGTTAATGGGTTTGTGTTTGTGAACAAGAAGAGCAATGAATTGTGGTATGGACCAGACAGAGTGAAATACTTGGGACCCTTTTCGGCTCAAACCCCTTCATACTTGAAGGGTGAATTCCCAGGTGATTATGGATGGGACACTGCTGGCTTATCTGCTGACCCTGAAGCATTTGCCAAGAACAGGGCTCTTGAGGTTACTCTTTTAGCCTTAAACTTTGTCCATGGCTCTTTATAACAAGAATTTTCTTAATTCGTGCTATTATTAGTCTTAGTGAAGTTAATTATAGAGCAAATTTTATATAGGCTATTACTATTTCCTGCTCATAATTTGATTAAATTATTCTTTTAATTTTTATAAATTCTCTTCATTTTAAGTTTTAATAAATAAAATCATAAATATTACACGTACAAGCTTTAATATTTCTAGTTCATGAAAATAATAATAATAATAAGATTATGTTTCAAAATAGAATATAAATCCATTTTATAAAATTAAATTGAAATCTATCATCTATCCTATTCCAATATGTGAATACAACTTTTTCAAAGAAGACCAACTCCTATCATTTTAATTTGAATTTCCCTCTTCTTTCTTCTTTTCTATTACAAGTATCTTCATTTGAATTTTCCTTTTTTTTTTTTTTTCTATCACAAACCTCTTTCACACTGTTACTATCTCTTTTACACCGTTCCCATACTTCTGTTTCCAAATTCCTGAACGCTTTTTTCCAGAACATTCAAATCATCATGAGATCATAACCAAACTATTCCTCCACCTCCTCCCCATAATCAAACTCTCAACATTCAATTTCTAACCATTCCCCTAAAGAGTCAGAACCATCCGGACGCTAGCGGTTCAACCACTAGTTCCTAAGTACTCTGAACGCGTGGTTAAAGAATTGAGTGTTGAGAATTTTGATTCTGAACGCGTGGTTAAAGAATTGAGTGAGAATTGAGTGTTGAGAATTTTGATTTGGAGAGGGTGAATACGAAGGATTGGTTAAAGGGTGTGAAAACGATAATATTGTAAAAGAGACTTGTGATAGAAAAGAAAAAGAAAATTCCAATGAAGATGATAAGAGTTTGACTCATTTGAATAACATGAGACTTGTGAGTGATTTGATTTCTTAGAAGTTCACTTGCCCAAAATGAAACTTGTATGATACTATATATATCACCAAATATTTAATTTAAAAATATTTTATTTGACATCTAATAATTTAAAAAAAAGATTAATATAATATTTTTTTTAAAAAAATTATAAAGTTGTTGTATAAATTTCTATTACAATTATAGAAATAAAAATAAATTTTATATAATTAAGAATATTTAATATATATATATATATATATTAATTTTTAAAATAAATTTGATTATTTTTTATTATATTTATCTAAATTTATTTGTAGATGACTTTTAAATATATAAATCTTAATTATTAATCTATATAATTTATATTAAATTAATATATAGATTTTTGTTTCTGTATTTTATATTTTAAAAAATTACATATATCAAAGTGTGTGTGCCTGTCTCAGTATTCGTGTGAGGTAGAGAGTAACAAAAGTTCAAATAATGAGACTAAATTTAAGATCATATCTGCATGTGAAGTTGTAGCACATAATTTTTTTTTTTTCCAATAATAACAATGGTTTTGTGGAATAAGGTGATCCATGGGCGTTGGGCCATGCTTGGAGCACTGGGCTGCATCACCCCAGAGGTGCTAGAGAAGTGGGTGAGAGTGGACTTCAAGGAGCCAGTCTGGTTCAAAGCTGGGGCCCAGATATTCTCAGAAGGTGGGCTTGACTATTTGGGTAACCCAAACCTTGTCCATGCCCAAAGCATCTTGGCAGTGCTGGGCTTTCAAGTAGTTCTGATGGGCCTTGTTGAAGGGTTCCGCATCAATGGGCTTGATGGAGTAGGAGAGGGCAACAACCTGTACCCTGGGGGCCAGTACTTTGACCCACTGGGCCTTGCTGATGACCCAGTCACTTTTGCTGAGCTCAAAGTGAAGGAAATCAAAAATGGAAGATTGGCCATGTTCTCTATGTTTGGGTTCTTTGTTCAGGCCATTGTAACAGGCAAAGGCCCATTGGAGAATCTCTTGGACCACCTTGACAACCCTGTGGCTAACAATGCTTGGGTCTATGCCACCAAGTTTGCCCCTGGATCTTAAATCTAATCCCTATTATACCCCTTGTCATCATTCTCATTTGTATGTAGATTATGATCATAAATAATAATTGTTGGATTAGTGTACTTTTTAAGGACTGAGCCTCATTTTAATCATGGGATTATCCCATCTTTTGTTAAGCTAGCTTTGTTTAAAGCATCCAATGATAAAGGTGTTCTTTTTTACCTAATCATGAAAAGTATAAATATATTTTCATTGTTATTTTCTTTTTTATATCTTTAGAATAGAATTTAAATTTGTAATATTAGTAATTAAATGCAACTATTTCTATTGGTTATTTATTTCTTATACTAAAAATTAAACAAGTCACTTTTAACAAATATACCATTATGTTTGCATTTAACGGCGGTTCTACTTTATTTTAGAGGTGGATACTGCAAAACCAGGCCTGAATATCAAATTAACCATTGTTTAGTTTATTTAATATATCTTCATTTATTATAAGGGTGTCTTTTTAAAAGTAGTTATGATGTATTTTTAAATATTTTTTCTTTTTTATATCTTTAGAATAGAATTTCAATTTGTAATATTAGTAATTAAATGCAACTATTTCTATTGGTTATTTATTATAAGGGTGTCTTTCACAAATGATTGTCTTAGAAAGAATAAAAATATCAAATGTTTAGTGATTTTAGTGACCACTTAAAGAAAATATATCAAATGTTTTATATAATTGGAGATATTGAATGTTACTTTTTGACATATTGATTTCTATTTTTAGTTTCTTACAGTTGACTCTTTTTAAGTTTTTGTCCAATCAATTCATTGGATGAAGTTTAAAGCCTTATAGATTCCTTTCATGGTTTAGTGACACTTAATCTCTCTTGTTTGTAAACATTTTTAATTTGGAGTCTTGCTTTCTCTTAACACCATCTTGTGTTTCTAAATAAAATGATGTAAAGATTAATTAGGAATACATTTTTTTGGCTATGTAGAGTTGACGAAAATAATTAATGGCTACCATAAATAAACAAACGAAGTGTTGAAAGAAAAAGTGTTAGGGTAGTAAAAGGTCAACAATATACAAAAGTTAAAAAAAAGCTAAAAAGAGTTAAGCAGTGATCATATATATTTTTATTTCAAATGAATTTTTCGTAAAATATATTTTGTTCCTAAATAGTTCTACCATTTTTTAAATATCTTCAGTTGATCTCTCTTTATGCATATTACAATTTTCCCATGGAAAATCAAATGAAAAAACTTGTGATAAACAAAAAAGATGTTTCCATAATTGACTTGAAAAAGAAAATTAAGAGACTAGGAAAACTTGATCAAACCATGTGCAAATAAGAGGATTTAACCAGGAACACAAGAACTGCAATATTATACATACCAAAACAGCAACAGCAGCTTGACAACCCAAAAAAAGCAAACAAATAGCCATTGAAAGATGAATTTCCATTTTTCCCTGCTATATAGTGATATTCAAGATGTCATCAATGCTTGATATTTATATCCTGGAGACTAAATTTTACATTACATAAGTAACAAAACATATACATCACCAAGCTACACTACTAATACAACTATGCACCCTAAAGTCTACAACTATACACCACTTCTCCATGTAACAAAATTGGTAGATATACATTTTTTTTTTCTCTTCACCAATTAAGTACAGTAACATTTATCAAATATTCCCATAAGATGTACAGATGAAGCAACTTCTAAAATAAGACAGTTTATGACATCAATCATTTTACCATTTTGCTTAATCTTTCACCTATTATTCACCTTTGGTAAAGAGAATATTTGTAAGTTGAATGCTGGCTATAGTGCTCTAGAACTCAGCTTCTCCCACCATCTCCTTCTTTTATCCATTTCTGAATTTGATAATTTTTGAAGTCTTGTTTTTGTTTCTCTTAATCTAACCTTATATTCTTTCTTCCACCCCTCAAACCTATGTTTGAGTTTCCGAAGTTCTTCAATGGAATTCACGGTAGCAGATTGACCTGTTCTAACCTGAGCCAGATTTCTGGCATCATAATCAAAGGTCTGTCTGCGTTGATCAAATTCCCTCATCAGGTGGCTCACAGCATCTCTCCCTAGTCCAGCTTCAGAAATACTGCTAGAATACTTCAATGGTGTGCTTGCACTAGGTGTTCGAGATCCCATGGAAGTAGCATCTTCCGAATCATAGGCAAAAGGTGATGAAACATCACGTCTTGCATGTTGATTGTTGGCATTCTCAGAGGCAAGGCTCTTTCTAGCAGCAGCAAGGCTCATCTGCATTGAAATTGCAACCAGAAAGATCAATATATTTTTAAGCTGTATTTGAGACCATTTATAGATGAAACATTTTAGTAAATAAGGTTGCAACAAACTCATAATAAATTAGATAATCACCACAATTTAAAAATAACTTTCTAGGTATGAGTCTTATTAGTAATAAACAAATTAGTGGCATTGTAAGAGTTTTTGCTAATTTCTCTTTCAAATGACACAGGCAACTAGTTGTTTGGTTATACTAGACACTTCTTTTTCATGGAGAGCAAAGCAAAATGAGTTATTACAATAATATTCACGAGTATATCACAAAAGTTGAGGATTTTTGTGAGCTGAAAACATACTTGCAAAGATGCCATTTGTTTTTGCCACATCTCCTCCATTGATTTCATCTTTTTCTCGTACTCAATCCATCTACTCTCAAACTGTTTTAGCTGATCCTTCAATTCAGCATTTTCCCCTTCCTTTTGCTCTATGGTAGCTTCAGCCTTGATAACCCGCCTTTGGAGTTCAGCTAAAGCTGAAGGTAGATTCTGGACCCGCTCACTTGACACATCCTGCTAAACCCAAAAAAATTAGACATTTATGGGATTGTTGAGTAGCTATGATGCACTGATACTTCAATTTGTGACATGTATCTGTATTTGATACTTTAGGATACTTTACCAATACTACGATGAAATATCTAATCTATAAAGCACTAATACTTCTATGATAAATGTCTGATAAATGTGATTTTAATTTGGATTTGTACAAAAGCAATTATATATCTATTATATTTTAAGAATTCTTATACATTTTTAAATATGTATATGTCACAGTATTGTATCTTGTTATTTTCAAAATAAACATATGGTCGTATAGGATATGCATCGTATCTGATACAATCTTAATTTATTTAGTCCGAAAAAGTTCCAGAATAATTAAATCTATCTCGCCCTTTCAATTAGTACCTCACTTTATACATTTTAATATGCTACTAAATATAGAAATAAATTATTCATGAGAATTAAGAAAAGAAAAATCAATTGTCTTAACAAAAACAGGGATATGCATTCTCATATACCTAGATATTTAACATGTCTAGAAAATCTTATGTTATTAATACAGCACTAGTCTCTTTAATAGTATTAAAAGGTGGGTTGAAAATGAACTGAAAGTTATACAACTCCAGAATTGAAACTCCCAATTGATGCAATTTTTAGTTGGATAGAAGAAATAAACGCCAAAAAGTACCATTGCATGCATAAAACAATAGAAAAAGAACCAAATCAACTAGTTGTCCAAAAAATTTGAGAAAATATGCACCATAAAGTACCTTTTCTTCGGGCATCTTCACACGTGACCTTCTCCTAGATCTTGCATTTTCAGGACTTTTCTTTAACTTGTTCAAGTCACCGCAATTCCTCCGAACCAACCATCCACGAATTACTGAAGGGAAATGATAGTAAGCAAACCATATGCAATGCCCCTGGTATGGGCAAACATAATAATAGAAACACACAAACCAGATTGTAGTGTTGTGGCTGCCATAATCTCCTTAATATTTTCAGCAGAAATAGTCATAGAAGACTCCACCATAACACCATATGCCCTTCTTCCAATTTCTCCCCGAACAACTACAATATAACCAAATTGCAATTAAGTTACAGATAAAAACTATAACCAAGGATAAGTCAAACACTTGCAATAATTTTGACCATTAGAGCCATAGCAGTAAGTGCTTAATGCATATCAATAAGGTCATCCAATTTAGATTTTTCAAAAGTAGAAGTAAAAAAGCACCAACATTTCTTTTTGGTTTCAATCAATTATGTTTTTATGGAAATATTTTACTTAATGGGCATAAAAATAAAGAAAATTATCTATGAAAGCTAAGAACGTTCAATGCAAACAAAACTATTATCGAAAGCAAGACATTACATGATTGTAAAGTAGTCACTCCCTTCTTAAGCTCATGGTAACGACGGCGAGCTCGATAACCGCGAAAGCTTTTTTGAATAACAAGTAGTCCCTGCAAAAGATATTTTCTCCTGTCCTCCAGTGCCCCAATCTGTAAATTCAACCAGATCACATGAACAATTAAATCAGACAAACCATTACATAAATTAATACAAAATTTATCTAAAACAAATAAGGTAGATTTCCTGTAAACAAGAGAGGTTGAGAGACTAGGATATCTTATCATTTGTGAGAAATAGAAAATCAAGCTAAACGGAGAGGGAAAATCTCCCTTGAATATAGCTATGTATTAGCAGAAGTTCAAGGATTTGTACCTCCCAATACCTAATTTTCTCACAAATGACAAGATATCATTCTCTCTCAACCTCTCTTACTTCTTTATAAGCAATTTGTCTTAATTCTTCTCTATCTCTGCTGAACAAACTAACACATCAGCAACTTACTTTCTCATTAACTATCCATTAACTAAAAATTATCCAACCCATTAAATCTAATAATATAATAAGATATATAGAAATGAACTTAAATATGGATGGGTAATGGAAAATGGATTCAATTGCCACCCTAAGCATGATCCAGCTCCCAATACTATGGCTCTTTATATTTTGAAACAAATAAAATACTGTACATAAATGCTAAAGTGAAAACATTAAATTACAGACATATACCTGCCCAGTTCGAAGATACAGTTTGGTGAAGCCGACTTGGTACATTTCAGGAGGGATATTAAACTGTTGCAAAACTGCAACCGAAATGCTCAATGGGTCCTGAGATGTGTTTGCCTCAAAAAGCAGAAACCCATACCTAACATATGTCCGAACACAAATCAATCCATTATTCAATATAAAAATAAATAAATAGGAGTTTCACCACTACCTTTTGGAAAATTCTTGATGTGTCATTCGAGTAGGATATCCAGCTCTCGAAATCCTAACAACCTCCAAAACTCCACAACACTTTAGCTGTTGTAGTACAAGATCTTGATCATATATTCCAGGAAGTTGCTTAGTATTTGGCTTTATACATCGAATAAAGTGAGGTGTGGTGTTCTCCAGCTGATGCATCAACTTGAATAATTGGCCCTAAAAGAAAAAAGACTTGTTAGGCTTATTTTTTCTTAAATTATTGTGTTTCTCTTATTTATTAAAATCCAGGTACAGTTACTGCATCATATAACTTTCAGGGGCTACATCACCACCTATCAATAACAATGAAATCATTTTTTTTCCAAATATTAAAGATACTTAACCAGTTCAAGTAATGCTACAAGAATACCTTGAACTTTGTGCCAACACTCTGCTTTTGTGAGTCCAGAACACCTCCATGCGAGAAATTTGATTCCTTCTGAGCTTGATGAAGCATCTGGGAGAACAACTGAAGCAGTTCACAACTACATGATGACAGTAGTTGAATGGAATCGGATGGTAGTGGATCTCTATTCTTTTCTAGGAAGCCACTTGTATCATACAAAACCTAATAGAGAGGACCACATATTAGAATAGTCAGAAATAGAAATACAAAATTGACTTTCATGATATGCATTCTACATATATCTGACAGCCTATGAAAAAACAAAATTATAAAGCAGGAATTGATCATAACAGGCTACGACAAAAACCTCTGGTTAAAACATTTTTCCTCTAAAAGTAAAACTGTGTTAATATCAGAATGAGAGTTGTCATAAAATTTCTCACGTTAGTTTTGATATTGAATTGCAAGCAGTAGAAGAAACTAAATAAGCATAGTTTTCTGGGATGTGTACGAAGAGAGAAATATACTATTATATTTAGAAATAACTAAATAATCACATTAGAAAACTTATATTTTACAAAACACATGCTATAAATCATTATATTCGTTCAAACAAGACAAATTATAAAGATATTAATTATCAGTAATGCTACTCTTACAGTATAACAACATCAAATGTAGTAGGTTTATGCTTAACACTACAATACTCCGGGTCACTGTTTTGAAAATGAACACAAAGCGTAAACCATTAAATTTAAGGATACTTCAACGTTAAAAACTTCAGCCAAGTATTTTGAAGTAATTAAATTTATCAATTTGACTTTAAAAATCACAAGTATTAGATTTTAGAGGAGCTAACTTTCACAGGTCAATAGGAACTGATACTAACCTCCCCAGCATAATGACAGACACTAAAAGCCCTGCCTCTTTCCCCTTTAAAGCAAGGATTAGCGTGAAGGTGCTGCTTAAGTTTGTTGGCTAGTGTTAGATCAGTGGCCCTGGGGAAATTTGATTCCTCATCCAACAAAGAGAATAGCCCAAGAGGCTTCTGCATATTATACAACAGAGTAAATCATGAAGATACTAGCGACATAGAATACTGTGAACTCCAACACTATGACTTGAACATAATATGATTTTGAAAATAATCTGCAGTGTAAAAAATAGTACTGTCTAGGAAAAGAGTACCAAAAGAAAAACAAAACAATAGCCTGGTTTCCTCCAGATCAGCAAAAGAATAGCTATAAAATTTCAGAAATCTTAAACAATATAAATACCTTTTCAAAGAGATCCAAACACACTTGGTTGTCCTCAAAATCTACTTTGGTCCAATCAATGCCATCTAATTCATAGTCCTGAAACATGAAAATTGCAATGTTGCTATGAAGCATACAAAGATTATTACACACTTAGCATATGATGCAACACCAGCCTTTTTATTGTATTATGGTTGTTGTCTTCCATCATGTGACAGGCAATTTACTGAAGTAAACAACACAGTGATTCAGATAGGTAAGTCACGCACTCAGGATTAAACTAAGCTACGGTTTGTACATCAAAGGTTTCTAGTCGAGAGAAATTTTAGTTTGACACGACATTTTACAAGTCATGTACTATATACGCCAAAACTTCTGAAAAGTCTTCACGAAATCCCTCCCTCATTCCCGAAAGATAACAGAAGTGATAATACCTTCTACATACACACAAAATATATTTCTGGATTTATATCACACTATTGCTTTTGAATACTATTGCTTTTGAATGAAAGATACAACGATACCAGGCATGAAAGCAACCAGGAATCTTAAACACAGAAATAAAATACTCAGACATATATTACACAATGACAATTTTTTTACCAAAGTAAAGTTCAACATAGTTTCTGACCTCCTGCTCAAGTTTAAACAGATGCCGATTGAAATGTTGTTGAAGCCTCTCATTGGCATAGTTTATACAAAATTGTTCAAAGCTGTTATTCTGCAAAGAAAATTAATAAACAATTGGAATACATTGAAAAGAATCTATGAAACGTGAATAAACATGTTAATAGAAACTGCATACCTGGAATGACTCAAATCCATAAATATCAAGGATACTAATGGATCTCCCAGTACATCGTTTACCCACTTGAAGTGACTTATTAACTTGTTCTACAAGCCAGTCAAACAAGCTTGCATAGATAAATTTTGCCAATGCATCTCTTGCATCAATTGCCTGAACACAGAATAAAAAAAGTTGGATATAATATAATAGTATAATACAGTTAGGAAACAGAAAAATTGATCAATTGAATTGTTCAAGTTATACTCAGACCTGCCGCAATGTTAAAGTCTTGGTAATAGTATCCTTGCCAGCTTGGATTTTATGGGTAGATAACGCTGCCATTAGCTCCTGAGAGCTGCAACCCATTAGCACAGCAGCATTTGTTACAGCTGCCAAGAGAAAACAGAAACAAAAGTCAATATTAGTGTCTGAAGTTTTACATATATCGTTTAGGTTACTATGTTAGTCGTAGACAATATGAATCAAGGGAGGAGGATAGTTCAGCGTTTTATAGACTTTTAGACCATATTCCTGGCCACATGGAACACCTTAACCATTACCTTCATCATTCACCACCTCAATGTGATTTTCATTATCAGTATCTTGGAATGATATATTTCCCAACCATAATATCGCAGCCAGCATCTTAAAAGCTAGCTCTTGATCCTCTTTGCACATTCGAATAATGTCCAATGCTCTCTGAGGTAAAACACATTCAAAAGGAGGAAAAATGACACGATATCTTAGGAGGCTGTAAATAACATTAAAAAAAACTAATGTTGAAAACTGAGTTGTAAAATAATATACCATCAAACTATTAAACTTTTTAGCATCATCAACGCCATCAATTGTTGTGCATTCACTTTGGTTAAGATATTTATATTCGCTGGCCGCCCTAAGATTCAGTCTTTCTGCACAGGAAAAGAAAATAATTCAATATGGTTTATCACAATGAGAAGGCAACTTATCACTTCACACACAGAAATTGGTGTCCATTAATTTCAATACAAAATGAACAATCCATTTAAAATTTGTAAATAAGTTTATAGGGCAGAGGACATCTTTGCAGATGATAATAGGGGATAATAACAGTAAACGGTCATTTAAATGAATTATGTCGGAGGGGCACAGAAATATACATGTATGCAAATTAATAGATAGATCACATGGAAAATGCACCTTTTAGATTGGATGACGATCCCGCACAAAGTTGATAAAATATGTGATATGACCTCTCGCCCAATGCAAGTTGAACAACTCTTGACTGGTCACAAAAGCAAGATGATTTCAGAAGTGAAGAATAATAATATTTAAGATTCAAACTCTTGTTCAAATAGGACATTACAAGTTACCTTTTCTAACAGAACTGTTCAAGTTAGCATATAGGAATTGACATATGAGAAACGCAACCATCCAAATAAGTCAGGTCAGTAAATTCAAAAAAGAAGAAAAAAAATATCAGAAAAAAGCTAATTTTATGTAACATTTAACTGGAAAAATCTTACAAGTTTGAACTTTTGCCCCACAAATTTTCCCCATTGCACTGAAATGGATTTCAATCAACTTCCCCTGCACCAAATTATAAACATATATCAACTAAACTGCTCAGCCAGTATATAACATCCACAAAGTTACAAATCTGCAAAAGAAATCTTATAGAACAAGAACAGGTGGAGTAAGTTCCTTCCACTACAATGAAAAGAAATGTAAACTCACAAATCTGCTAGAGTTATCATTTCTAGATGTTTTTGCATTCCCAAAAGCTTCTAGAATAAAATTTGTCTGAAGGATTTCATTTTCTATTCCTGAACAGCCACCACCAAGAGCAGCTAAGTATTGCATAGCAATTTTGGCAGTCTCTGTTTTCCCAGCTCCACTTTCACCACTGTAAACAAATTTATGACAGCAATTAACAACCATACCAGTGGTTATACCATTTTAATGATATTGAGTTCAGAAACAAATTAATAGGCACGCAAGAAATAGACTGCTTAATGTCCTGAGTGCTAACCTTATGATAATAGACTGATTTGCTTCATCTGCAATGTACAATATGCAAACAGAAACTTTAAATCAGACAACTACATTATACAGGTTTCAAGAAGGGGACAAAAAACAGTAATTTCATCCACCTCTCATCATCTCATTATAAGCAGCATCTGCCAAAGCATAAACATGAGGACTATCAGTAAGTTTCTGCCTATAAGCTGAGACATAATCAGCTCCATAAACATCGACATCTTTGAAAGGATTGAGTGCAATTAAAATTGGCCCTGCTTTACTCTGCATACAAGGAGTACGAGCAGCATATGAGAATAGATAAATAATCAACTGGGCAGGAAAAACAAGCCAAAGCAGCAGACCTACATAAATCATATCCTGAGTATATCTGTACTGAAGATTGTGAAGAACTGAAGGCTCATTTAAATAACTGAGCTGTATAAGATCTTCAATACCCTCTAAAATATCAGGATTAGCAGGTAGGAGGTCTGCCCTGGCCACTTGCATAACCTGCAGTAACAACTCAATGGCCCAAATCACTTGTTACTTTGCATAGTCAATAATGAATACTACTTTTGAAAGACAAAAAGGCTCAGAAATTCACATTTCCATCTGAGAGAGAAACAGATGCTTCCTCTCCAGAAGTTGACTGTATCGTTCCCAGCTCCCACTTCCCTCTTGGTTGCCTACACCAAACATGAAGTTTCTGTGGAAACAACCAAAAACAGAAAGGAAATTTAACAGACAAGACATTGCATAAACATGCTGATATACAAATAGATAAAAGCCGCAAACGAACTTTCATATTTTCAACGAGTAGGGAGGCTTAGGGAAACACAACAAACAGAAAGAAAATTGAGCTGAAAGTACGCTATGCATGCCACAAACAATTCACCTATGCATAAGTGTTGCCAATATGAAACATCAAACAAAGAAAATCTGTGAATCTAAACATCAGCCAATTTTTAATTAAAAAATTAAAATACGCAAGCAGATTTCCAATCTAATTGACATGAGTGGAGTTATTTCTATTTGCAATTCGGAAAAAGGTTGTGCAGTAGTGTTAAAATTACAAATTACAGCTTTTTCAAACGCCAGCTTCCATATTTCATTCAAGCTCGTTGCTTTTATCTAAACACCAAAAACTTACCATTCTATGACTAAAAACCATAGCACACACAAAAAGGCAGACAACTGAAAACAAGCTGAGGATTTCAAAACACTGAGAATCGCTTTTAAAACTCCAATCCATTAATCAACCAGTTATTACTTATCACTATTAATGATCATAGAAATTTTCAAGTCCCCAATCACCTTTTTTATGAAATAAGCAACGTTGTCATCCTCCAACTCCTCAGACTGAGGAGGAGCTTCACAATCAGTAGAAGAATCATTCGCAGTTGGAACCAGACACGGTAATGATTGTTCACTCACTTTCTCTTCTGTTATGACTTCGTAAGGGGATTCCACATGCAACTTGACCTTCTTGGACCCGAAACTACCCTTCCTTCTGTGCCCTATCGCATTATTATCACCATTAAACTTGAAGTTATTAGGCAACATCCTCCTCGCCGGCGGCATCCGCGCCCTCGACTGCGGCCGCGACGGCAATGCCGGCGGCAAGTCCTTCGGCCTCTCCTCCTCGTCTCTCTTGCGAAGCGACTCAAGCATCTCCTCCAGCGAACTCCTCGTCAGAGCAGACATCGAAGCTGATAACATCATCTTGAAAACCTCAATCAACAAAATTCACCCAAATTTCACAACGTTTCCCTCAAATTCAGAAACTCTCATACCCAACCCAACTCGAGATTTTTCAATTTTCAGCACCCCATTTCCTGATTCCACCAACCATTTCAGAATCCACGCGGAAAATGACAACAAAAACGAAAAAAAAGTATTTTTTTTTTTCTCTGGAGGTGGTTCGAAATAACAAGGTCGAAAAGGGTGGGAAGAAGAAAGAAAAGGGTCGTTGGAGCAATCAACGCAACCTCCGAAAACAAACTCTAGAGGTGCATTTGCCAAATCGAGGAACGTCGAAGGTTTCCATGGCTAAAAGCGAAAGTTACGAGGTTTGAATGAGGAGGTTGAGGTTGTTGCGAACGAGAAACAAAAACAAACCTCCTCAGAGTCTCAAAGACAGAGCGAAAGAGAGAGAACCCAAAAAAAAAAAAAAAAAAAAAAAGAGAAAGAAAAAAAA
>Ga0209489_101524_pt1 | contig 47668 bp, 25 predicted proteins | sample SiratrowhiteBW_FD_187527 | JGI IMG/M metagenome (GOLD analysis project Ga0209489, IMG submission 187527) | Root nodule microbial communities of legume samples collected from California, USA - Siratro white BW (SPAdes) (version 2) | ecosystem: Host-associated > Plants > Roots > Nodule | place... | reverse complement strand
TTGAATAATCTCTTATGCTCACTTTGACATAAGGAAATAAAATAAACAAAGATGGGGAAATAGGTTGATAAAGTGAAAATAAAAAAACTAAGAATATCATCCTATCTTTAAGCTTTTTTTTTTTTTCAATTTTTTTTAAACATGTTTATAAGATTCTCACATCGTTACTGATATTTTACGCTATCATTCTATTATATTTTCAAAATACACTAATTTTTAATTAAATACATTTAACATATTAGAAGTAACGTATTTTGAAGATACAATAAACATTAAAAAGTCTAAAATCCTCAAATTTTAATTTTATTTGATTTTTGATAAAAAAAAATATACTTTAAAATAAATAATAATTTTTTTATATAAACCAAAATCTTACCTTTTTATATTATATTAATATATTTTGAAAAAAGCTTTTTATAAAATTCAAATCTTATTGTTATAATCGAATATATGACTGCGCAACTAATATATGCAGGTATTAAGTTAGATTAACCATGCAATATTTATTATTTTTTCATCAACTGAAATCAGAAATAAAAAAAAGTAAGTGATATTATATTTAAATAATAATAATAATTTTTAAAAGCATGAAAAAAAGTTCACTAAATATTGTCGACACTTTAGATTCTCGATCTCATTTTTATTATTTTTTTAATTTTAGTCTCAACTGAAATCAGACATTAAAAAAGGTAATCATTATGTTTAAATAATAATAATTTTCAAAAGCATAAAAAAGTCCACTAACTATTGTCTGACACTGATACATTCCAATCATAGGACGAATAAAAACCTATACATATGACTTTCCGGCAATATCGCCTAGAAATTAGATTGGGCAGGGCCAATAACATTTTAGAATATTAAATCGAATATAAATTTTGGTCTTGATTTTTTTTTTAATGTTGCGCATGTCTATTTGCATTCATTTATTTAAATAACACTATTTAAAAATATAATTTTAAAAGAATAATTTAAAAATTATAAAAAGTATATATAAGTTATGTAAATAAAAAAATTATATAATTATATTTGAGGAGAGAAATTTAAGAGTTATGTATTTTATTAAACAAAAAGATTTTATCTACTAAAAGATGATTTTTTTTTTTAATTTTAAAAATATATTATAAACTATTAGAAGGTAAACTTTTCTAAAGATGATATTTAAAATAGTTAATTTATATATTGTTGTCATTGTGTTTTTATTGTCAAGGTTCTCCTACCATCACTTTATATTATTATTACTGATATTATTAATTATGATTGGTATTATTAATTATTATTATCATTATATTTTTTAGCTTTTTTACATTTTTAAGGATTTTTAAAATCAAGCAAAATTATTTATTTATTTTTATTTTTAATGTAATTGTAAGTAGTAAGTTATTTATCAAGCTTCTTGTTTTAATGTATGTTTATTTATAATTATTTTTCTCCATATTAGTTAAATTAAGGGTATAATTAATTGAAGAAATATTTGGTTTTAAAATTTAAAAAATATAGATAAAGAGAAATAATATTTTATTAAAAAAATGACATTTAAAAAATTAATTAAAAAAGCATTCACCAATTATCAAGTTTTAAATGTGACTAAGATCACAAATTTACTTGAAAATAGATTTTAAGCTTAACTTAATTTTAGAATATAAAATTAGTTTGTAAATAAAGTTTAGACCTATTACTTACAATTATTTACTTATTTATATGATTTTCATGGATATATATTTTCTTGTGTGATGACTCTTTTTGCCGTACTCTCCCAAAAATCTCAAAAACAGAAATGATTGGTGGAGGTATCGAATTTTCTTGGTTATACAAATCCTTAATTATCACTATCTCTAATTATCCAAAGCACTTCAAAACATAAATAATGCAAGTGGGAGGTAAAGATAAAATTTTGTATCTTTTTATGTAGGACCAGTTTCTTTTATATATGTAAGGCTACACCTTCCTATCAAAGACATGCACTTCATAGTTTTCTCACTCTTCTTGTGTGTGACCTTTCAGCTTCCTAGTTAAACATGGAGTTTATTCAACAAGGAAGCCAAGAAAAATGGAAGGGCAAGGCCACAGCAGAGGTAAAAGGAGTGAAAGGAGAAAAAGTATGGCCTCTTTTGGAGGACTTCTTTGGCCTCGACAAGTGGTTTCCAACTCCTATGTGTATTCCTGTTGAAGGCATCTCTGGGAAACCAGGGTGTGTGCGTTTCTGTGCTGGTTTCAAGACCCCAGTGGATGATGATGACAAAAAATCTGTGAATTGGACTAAGCAGAAGCTGTTGTCCATTGACCCTGCTCAATGGACTTTTACCTATTCCATTGTGGATGGAAATGTTGGGTTTCACTCCTACGTTTCAACTTGGACAGTGAGGCCAAGTGCTGAAGGGTGTGAGATCGAGTGGCGCTATGAAGTTGAACCAGTTCAAGGGTGGAAGCTTGAGTATCTTGATTCCTTCATAGATGAAGGCTTGCATGCCATGGCTAAGAAGATTGAGACAGGGATGAAGACCATGGAGGAAGCACTCATGTCCCAGAACTAAAAGGACAACCTTGCATGTTTGTGTTGTTTAAGGCATGTACGATCTTACTCTAATAATAGGTTTTGTTTTGCATGCATGTTACTGAAGTGGAGATTCAAGTGTGATTCAAACCAGTATTTATGTATCTGTATTTTAGTTTTTTTTTTTAATAATTAAAGGAGAGATTTAGTGAAAATGAACAATAATAAGTTTAGAGTTTTAATAAACTTTGTTATTATTAAATTAATTCAGGTGATATCTATAGTAAGTTTGATCCTTTTCTTTTCTTTCTATTCTAAATCTTCAATCTCAGTCTCAGTTTTTCATCTTGATTTTCGATTTTCCAGAAATTACTTGCAGTTGTATTCTGATTAAATCAGTTGAGAAAAACAACGGTTAACACATATATCTATGTATATTACTGTTTGAGTTAAACTTAAATAGATCCAAATATCCTCCTAGTCATTATTTTAACATTATTTTACATTTAATTATTGTTAATGGTGTGATTAGATGATAATCTTAAATACGAATTGATTGATCACCAGAATATTTGTCTAAGAAGTGGAGATAATTATACCATAACATCTTATATAGTAATTATTACTTTAGTTTTTCGAGTGATATATTACTAAAATCTGTAATAAAATTGACTATGATATTATTGTTATTTATCAATACATGATCGGAGAATCCTTTCAATTTAATTTAATATTTGTATAGATGTGGTTGTGAATTTAAGGTAACTTTTATTGTTAGTAGAATTTAAGGATATTTTAAAAATGATGTGTTTCTTTCAAAATATCATGACCCGTAATAGGGTTTTTGAAGATAAAAATTGATGGGTAATGAGATTTTATTAAAAGTGATAAATCAAATTAATTAGTAAAAAATAACCAACTATGAACTCTGTCTATTCTTAGTACTCATCTCTTAAAAATAAATGCAACCTATATTGATTATTATATTGTTACAATAACTTTTAAAAGTTGCTTTATCTTATAAGGAAAATTAATATTAAAAGTAATTCTCGGACATGTTTTTTGGTTTGTTTTAAAGTAGTTATTCGTATCAAGTCTTTAAGGAATATGTTGGAATAATAACATTTGTTATGCATAAAGTAGTACAAAACAAACAAAACGGACAAATCATAAAGGAGCTATTGTGAAACTGCAGTACTAAAAGCTGCTAAAATTTTATAACGGGTGGTCTGTATAATATTTGTATTTGTAAATTTCTTTTATTCGTAAATAGCACGTGATTCTTACTTATAAAAAAGAAAACGAGTTTTTTTTGTGTGGCTACGTTTAACAGCCCCAACTCATGAATGTGGTGGCAGTTCCTGTTTGCCCTTAATTTGTAGGGCAAAGTAGTCCTTACTTGGTCTAATACTGTGGGACAGAGGCACCTATAAAAATAAGTTTTTATTTATGTAAAAAATAACATTCAACATATATTTTTGTTAGAATTTTCCTGGATTAATTTTTATACACTGATTATTGTATATATAGATGTAGGGAGGTGTTTAAAATATCTTGTGATTTTTTTCTTTCACCGATATATAATAATTTTTTTTTCTTTTAATATGACTTATTTTTCTCATTACAAACTTTTTATTAAGCATGATTATATTTGTTATTTTAATTCTTGTTATCAGTATCATTAAACATATTATTAATTTTGTTTTATGTGTTAGAAATTTTATATCAATTAAAAATAAATTATTTTAATAATATATAAAAAAATGTAAACATTCTTTTATAAGTCGGTTTCAAGATTAAGTTTGATTTAAAATTTAATACTTAAAATATTATTATAGTCATTTTAAAAGTATATTCTAACAAGATAATTGGATTTACCGAATAATTTTTTAAATATAATATTTTGATCAGTATTTTTATTTTTAATAATATTTTGGTCAATATTTTTATCTTTAATTTGGTATTATTGAATATTTTTCTAAAATTTTTAATGAACGTAACTTTTTTTTATTATCTTTCTTATTTTTCTATTTTATGAGTTCAAAATAAAGAAGTGTAATCGTTTGATACTTGTTCTCACATGTATCTTTTACATGGATAGAATATATCGATCATTACACAATGAAAAGAAATTTTTGTTCAAAAGATTTTGAAAAGGGAAGACTCTTTAATTTTGATTTTGTTCAAAAGATTTTGAAAAGGGAAGACTCTTTAATTTTGATTTTGATGATATACAATGTATCTTATATAATAACTTTCATCTGGTTTGAAAAGATAACAATAGATTGCATAATTAATTATTTTAATCTGTAATTGATTCTATTAAGTGACTTAATCAATGATCATAAATAAGATTGGATTATCTATAACTTGTCTCAAATAAAAATATTCACATGTAATCATCATATTTTTAAAATAATCAATTAAATTTATCAATATTTGTTTTTCATGAAAGGGTTTATATATACTTAAAGCTATTTAGTGAAAATATTGCATAATATTTTGCTTTTAATTCTTTTTGGAATATTCATCACTGTAAATGATATTTTTTCTTGACCTTTTTGCAACTTTGTTTAAACTTCTTGTAACTTAGATTTAGTATCTTCATGTAGTAAGTTTCGATACGGTGTTATAATATTTTTGATAGATTTTTCAATAATATTTTTATATATTGGGTAGTTACATGTTTTATACGTAAAACATGATTATAGAAGAACCTATTTTTTTTAAAATAATTTGTAAATATACTAAAAATAACATTATTAAGTATAAAAGTATTAAAATTAAAATACCAATCAATTTTTTACGTGAATAATATTTATCTTCTAACAAAATATCAATTATAATTACCAATTTCACTTAAAGACAAAAAAAATTAGTTTATACTTTTATTTTTTTATTCGTTGTATATAATAAAAAAATTCATTTATTACGTAATAAATTTACAAAAGATAATTTATTTTCAATATGCAAATTATAAATCAATTACAATATAATTTAATTATATAAAAAAAAATCCGCACCATACTGAAACATATGACCTGTAATAAAATTACTTATATATTTTCTTAAAATATATGTAGGATTTGTGAATTGAATTTGATTCCACTATTACTTTAATTTAAGTTATTTCATTTCTTGAAATTTTATGAAATAGAGGTTACATAACAATACCTACCAATAATAAAGTGACAGTAAGAAAAAATGCATGATGGTGCATCATGAAAAATAAAAACTCTTCGGTCTTTATATTGGGCTACTGAGCCTTTGTTCCATGGGCCTTGCTTCCCAAATTCCAATTAACATTGTCCTTTTTTCCTGCACTCCGAGGATTACTAACTGCACTCCCATACTACAAGTTAAAAAGACTTAGAATACCCTCCTTACATCATACCATCACTTTTGTAGCTGCTACCTCCACTGCAGCTGCACTTTTAGAGAGAGAGAGAGTAAACCAAAGAATTTGGTTCTAGAAAGCTTGTTTCCTAAGTTCACTTTGGAAAACATATCACATATTATAGAAAGTTTGTTCTAAAAGTTCTGATCCAGAAATTTTGTTACCCAAATGAATTTTATAAAATTTTGAAATCTTCTAGAATTTTTGTTTAGAAATTATCTTGGAAAAATCATGATCTAGAAAGTTTAGAAAACTTGTTTCAGAAAATTTTCAAAAGAAGTAATCGAGAAATTACCTTATTTTAAAAATTAAGGGGTGCAGGAAGAAAAAGCCTCAACATTGATCACTAATTTCAGTAATAACAATATAATCTCATTTTAGTGAAGGAAGAATGAAAAATCAGCATCTGAAGCGAAGACCTAAGAAGAGAGAGTCTACATCCAATCACATGACCCAGAGTGGCAAAAATTTGTAACAAAGCCCAACAAAACTTCGCCACGTCAGAACCTAAAGGATATTTCAGTCATTTTTCAGAAAATCAGACCCAATATGGTCTTTTGATTCTCTGCAAGCCACCACAGCTTAGTCTTCCCCATCGGCTCCGCAACGAATTCCACAGATATAAACCCCAGTGAGTCTCAGTGAGACTCTCTCTCTCTCTTCTTCGCTCACTTTCTCTCTCTTCAGAGCTCAATTTGGCCGTCAATGGCGGCCTCCGATGCTCAGAACGGCGTGTCCTCCGTCAGGCACGCCTTCGGCAACGTTCTCGCCTTCTTTATCCTCCTCCTGATCGGCGTTCTCGCCTTCTCGATCCGTCTGTTCTCGGTAAGCATTTTCCTCATTCCTCCTTCTTCCGCAGATCTGTTACCTAAAACACGTTTCGATTCCGCGTTTTCCTTCCTTCGACGTGATTGTGTGCTTCTAAATTCAGTAGCTATGATTACAGCTCTATTTAACTTTCGTGTTTCTCTTCGTGCCTATAACAATCATCGAGCATAACTTGCAATCTTAGTGACTTAGCCGTGACGGTTTAGTGTTTACATTTTGTTTTTTTCGACTTGACCGAGCTGTGTTCGTTCATTAACGAGATAAGTCAACGTCAACGATTAAAAAAAACGTTTACACCAGTGGTGTACGAGTAGTGCTTAGACTGAAATGTATGAGATGTTACGTGATTTCAAATGTACACGTATTTGAAGTGAATTTCCGGTTAGAGTATTTAAAATATTAGATTAGATGCTAAATTGAAGCCTGTCCCTTTGTTGAAATTGAATTTGTGTACTTGTATTTCGTTAGTTTTTTTTTTTCTTTGGTTATGGCTCGGAAAGCATGAATGCCTGGAGCAGTCATGTTTTGTTGAAATAATTATATAGAAGTGGCCATTTCTATGAACTGAATACTAAGTGCTCACTCATATATCTATTTGTATTTGCCTTCTTCTGTTTTCTGCGGCATCAGAGTAGGTTATCTATTTCCATTTGTTTGGCAGAGTTTTTCTTGCACTCCCTCACTTTTTTATCTATTTTGTACAGGTTATTAAGTATGAGAGTGTTATTCACGAGTTTGATCCTTATTTCAACTATAGAGTCACTCAGGTGAGCAAGCACTATTTGGAATGGAGCTATTTTGCTCATATTTCTATATTCTGTTGGGATGACTGAGGAATCTTTCGTACTGATTAATGGAAATTGGAATTTCTTCATGGCCATAACGTTTGTTCAATTTTACTCTGTTAATCTCAATGCCATAATATTTCAGAGAAGTTGAGATGTATTTGTTGGTTTCAGTTTTTGACGAAGAATGGGATATATGATTTCTGGAATTGGTTTGATGACCGAACTTGGTAAGCTGATGGCTTTTAGTTTTGAAGCAATTTTTCCTCTATACTTGCATACTTTAAACCGCTTATGTTAAATGTTTCTGGATATAATATAATGTCTTTGTTTACTGTCCTTTTCAAGGTATCCCCTTGGTCGTGTGATTGGTGGGACTGTTTATCCTGGTTTGACCTTGACAGCAGGCACCTTATGGTGGTAGGCATTCGAAACACTGTAACTATTGGTTGTGTTATGCTGTGATTTTTCTATTTGTTATATACTAATAATACGAAACATCCATTCAAGCAATGGTTTTGAAGTTTATCTGAGCTGGTTGATATATTTTTAACGGTCCCTTGTGGTTTCAGGATACTGAATTCCCTAAACATACCTCTCTCAGTTGAAACTGTCTGTGTGTTTACTGCACCTATATTCTCTGCCTTTGCTTCATGGGCAACTTATCTTCTAACAAAGGTTTGTTCATGCTGGAATTTCACATTGATATCCTTGCTGTTTATGTTCTTTCTAACATGAGCTGCTTCCTTTTTCAGGAGGTTAAGGGTGCGGGGGCTGGGTTGACAGCAGCAATTCTTCTGGCTATGGTGAATTTCTCAACAAGCTTTGTGACTTGACGAGATTGTCTTCTAATTTTCCTAATAACTATTAAAATCTTATTTATGATTGTTATGATCATAGTTATTGGCTCAACCATTGAACGTTCTATATTTTAATGATTAGCCAATCAATGTCTAGTAAAATTGTTGGATGCTGGTTGAATGGTAACCACGTGTATTGATGTTTATTTGTAAATTAATGATGCCTGTTGGTAACAGTTGCTCTTCTAATATGTTTGGGTCTTTTGTGGCTCTAACATCCCTCTTACATGTAATGAGCTTGAATTGTCTTGCGTATGCAGGTCCCATCATATATATCTCGATCAGTGGCTGGCAGCTATGACAATGAAGCTGTTGCTATATTTGCTTTGATCTTCACTTTCTATCTCTATATTAAGGTGATCTGCTAAAGCAAGGAATTTTTTCCTTGCATTGATTTGTATAATGACTTTGGTTTCCAAATTTTCCACCAGATTATTACAATGCACTGTTATCATTATCCCATAATGTGTAATTTGAATATTCTGTATGAACAGTCAGTTCAGTGGCCTCCGCAGTGAGAAATCACTATGCCTTGTATTGTTTTCTATTTAAGTTTCTAACTTGATTTACACATCATGTAGACACTCAACACAGGGTCCCTCTTTTATGCCACTTTGAATTCCATAGCATACTTTTACATGGTAAGCTTTTTACAATACTATTTATCTTGGTTATCTTTGCCTCTGCCCCTCTTGTTCATGTTAAATTCATTTCTTATCTTTCAGGTTTGCTCATGGGGAGGATACACTTTTATCATTAATCTTATTCCGATGCATGTGCTCTTGTGCATTGTAACTGGTCGCTATTCTTCTCGACTCTACATTGCATATGCACCTCTTGTAAGTAACTCTTTCAGCAATACAGTTATTTTTAGAGTTTAAAGAAATGCATGTGCCCTTTTCAATTGGATAGTTGAAATGCACATTGTACATTAGTCATGCTTGATGTGGTAAGCTGTAACTTGGATAATATTTGGGGGAGTTTTGGTAAGGTTTAACAGCAATAAACAACAGCAAAAGCCTCATCCCGCTAGGTGATTTGATGAAATGCTCCACAATGAGGTTCAACTTGTTCCAATACGTGAATGAAGAATTTATTTACACATAAAATCTGCATTTTGCTATTTTAGAATTTGTAGTTCGTTTAGTCACATATTTACTGTATTTTGTGAATTTATCCTGTTTTGTTTACAATTACAAGCCAGGTGTATTTCTGGTCTGAATCTGGTTTTTATATTTTGAGCCTATCTCAAATTAGTCTATCTTGTTCCCGATTCACATTACTTTTTTCTTAATGCAGGTTGTATTGGGCACACTGTTGGCTTCCTTGGTGCCAGTGGTTGGGTTTAATGCTGTAATGACATCAGAGCATTTTGCATCATTTCTGGTGAGTTCAGTTCCCCCCAGTATTTGGATTAAAGAGCATGTTTGATCCTAACAATATTATTGCATACCTTTTCTTGTGAGTGCTTTATTTTCAATGAAATTTTTGTCGCAAAATAATAATGATAATAATAAAATAGTTAACTGAATATTCTTTGTTATTTTTCCTTTTGTTTCTGTGGAGGGAAAAGTTATGTGCTAATATGTCAACTAAAGAGTTTAAATAACCCTTTAGCTAGTTAGTGTCAGTATTCTTATAAATGGGCTTACGAACTTGGAAGTTGATAACTTTGTTGAGATAACACAGAAATACAAATATTTTTATGAATGACCAATTTACATTGTAGAACAATTTGTTAATTAAATAAAATTATACTTATGTATAATGGTTAACATGTGACTCCTTTTAGTACAACTACACAAACTTGTTCCCTACCTGTACGGATCAAACAATGTTACCTTGCTCTTAACCAAAAATTCAGAAAGGCCACGTGATGAACTTCACGTGTGACTGAACTATCATCTTGTCACCAATTGGTACTACTACTCTGTCTGGTTAGCCTTGTTATTTGAGCTATTAAATCTAACTTCTTATCTAATTATGATATAAATGCTATTTATTTTCCAAGTCTATTGACTTAATCATTATTTATCACTGATTATATACACATACATTTTATTTCTGAGCATATCCAATCCAATAAATTTTTTATTGTAACCATCTCTTTATATCCACCTTATTAGCTGCATTGAAACCTACCTATTTTTTCTTGTGCAGGTTTTCATTATCATCCATGTAGTGGCTCTTGTGTACTATATTAAAGGAATTCTTTCCCCAAAAATGTTCAAAGTAGCTGTGGCACTAGTTGTTTCTGTTGGCCTGTGGGTGTTCCTTCTATTGGTTTATTTGAATATTCAAAACATTGCTGTAAGATATTAACTAGTACCTGTTTTTCTTGTTTATTTTGCAGGGCTGTGTGCTGTGCAATGGTGGCGGTGCTTATAGCATTGGTAGCTTCAAGCCCAACAAAGGGATGGAGTGGAAGAAGTTTAAGTCTGCTAGATCCGTAAGAGCTGTTTTGCAATCTTAATTATCATTCAGTTTCTATAAAATTTATTATCATTTGTTTACTTAAACTAAACTGATATTCTATGATTAAGGTGATTGTTGGTTATTCAATTTCATAATAACCATGGAATTTACCTAATATAGTACTATAACCATGGAAGTGTCTTTTTGAATTTTACCTTTCTCTTTGTCATTCTGCCAGATATTTCTTTTTTATGATTTGGCTACAATCCCAATTACTTAATTTATTTGTTGTGTGACAGAACTTATGCAAGCAAGTATATTCCAATCATTGCTAGTGTTAGTGAGCATCAGCCACCTACTTGGCCTTCATACTTCATGGACATCAATGTCTTGGCATTCCTGGTTCCAGCTGGAATTATTGTACGTTATTCTTGATAAAAAAATTGTTTTATATTTTTTTTCCACACTCAGTATAGACTAAATCATGGTGGTGCTTACCTATTGTAGGCATGTTTCTCTCCCCTATCTGATGCAAGCTCCTTTGTGATACTTTATATTGTTACATCGGTATACTTTTCTGGAGTCATGGTAAGCATAATAATGGAGGTGTTTTTTCATCTTATTGCTTTTTTATTATTTTATTGAAGACATAATCTTGATGAATATCAGGTGCGCTTGATGCTTGTACTTGCTCCAGCAGCATGTATATTGTCTGGGATTGCTCTTTCTCAGGCTTTTGATGTTTTTACAAGATCTATCAAGTTTCAGTTGCCCAGCTTATCAGATCATTCTCAGGTTGGTGTAAGCATTATATTTTTAGTGATCACCGGTTTTGACTTTTTTCATGTTCTTCTGGTCGTTTTACTAGTTTGCTTTGTTCAAATTGTGTTTTTTGACTATCAAGGCAGGGGAAGACAGCTCTGAAAATGTTGTGCCAAGTGATTCGGTGAAGGCAGATAAAACCGAGGACACATCAAAGGAACGGACCTCTAAGAAGAGCAAGAAGAAAGAAAAGGAACCTGTGGAAAAGCCTCTTAGCAAGTCACAAATTAAGAAAAGGCTTTTGGTTTTACCTCTGGAAACATCCGTCATTGCTATTATCTTGCTTGTGTTGCTAGGTGCCTTCTATGTGGTAATTTCCTAAACATATTATTCATTTCAAGTTTTCTTAGGTGTATTATTTATTGGATATAGATTCCTTTATATTTAATTAGTATATTTTATTAGTATTGTTTTACAATTTACTTTTTAAATGAAACCCTTGATTCATGGTATTATATTACATTCCCAAAAATATTATGTCAAGGCATATTATTTCCCACGAACATGTTTGATTGACATTTAGCAATTATAGAAAAGAATAATTTTAATCAAAAATTAAAAAAGAATAAAAGTGGAAAAATTAATGTGATGAAATAATGAAGTTGGGGAGAGTTATAGTAACTTCCATTACGATGGGAATTGGGAATGTTATTCCAAAACGTGAACCTAACGTTAAAATGTGACATTCTGAAGCCTACTTTCCCGGGAATCTTTTATGATACCTTGAAACATACGCCAGGTTAAAAAGTGTAGGATTTTGCTAGTTAATACTCTACTAGAAGTATAATATCTTGTATTGATTTTTTTTAATTTCTTTCTGAACAACAATGATTCGTGCAATAAAAAAGTTCCTCTCTATCTTGATCTCAAATGTAGGTTCACAGTGTATGGGCAGCTGCAGAAGCTTATTCAGCCCCTTCTATTGTTTTAACATCACATTCACACGATGGGCTTCATGTTTTTGACGATTTTAGAGAGGCATATGCTTGGCTGAGTCATAATACAGAAGTAGATGATAAAGTAAGTTCTATGGGATTTTGTTATTTTTCGGCTGAAGTACATGTCTTGTGTGCAATTTTTTTGCCCATGTTGCTAAACTTGTGTCCTTGATTTTTTCTCTTACAAGTTCAGAATATAGGCTAATTACTGATGTTCTTTCAAAAATACACTGTCTGGAATTATCGGTGTTGGTTAGCTTCCACGACATCCTGAGTTTTGTGCTAATTTATGAAATTTAGATTGTTTTGAAATTAAAGAATCGTCTCCTTCTTAAATTTGAATGAACTAAATTTGACAGATGATGTTTCCGTAGGTGGACTAGGTTGGCCATTCAGTAGTTTGACATGATGTAAAAAGTGAAAGTCAATTGAGACTTTGAGGTGATTTAACTGATTATGTATTAGCTTGGGGCGTACTCTATTCCTTGTAAGAACTATTGTTCCTGGAACATGTCGGTTCCTTTTCTACTTTTAACCAGTGGGAATTTGTTGAGAAGTTACCTATTCTTTAATATGCTTCATATTTTCAAAAGGGATTATGTGAAAATTGGTTAATGTTATTCAAATTTGATTAAAGCGTTAACTAAATAGTTTTATCAACTAATTGGGTAGTGTTTCTAAATTACAAATTTTATGGCTGAAGTTCCTAAACTCTTTGCCCCCTAAGATTATTCTTACTCCAAATGAAGAGAAAAATTCTGGTTAAAACACTTTACAAATGTTGAAATATTGACGTTCATAAAAATTCTTGTAGGTGGCATCTTGGTGGGACTATGGGTACCAAACAACTGCGATGGCTAACAGAACAGTCATTGTTGACAATAACACCTGGAATAACACACATATTGCTACTGTTGGTACTGCCATGTCTTCTCCAGAGAAGGCAGCTTGGGAAATTTTCCAGTCACTGGATGTCAAATATGTCCTTGTTGTCTTCGGAGGTCAGCTTCTTTCTCGTTATTGGGTTATCCTAAGTCACTTTGTTCTGATTAGATGCTATAATTATTAACAGGACTGGTTGGCTATCCCAGTGATGATATCAATAAATTCCTGTGGATGGTTCGTATTGGAGGGGGTGTATTCCCTCACATAAAGGAACCAGATTATTTAGTAAGTTGAATGAGTAATATGGGTTTTTCAATGTTTTATCCTGGCCTTGATGTTTTCTTTTCGAGAATAGACGACACTCTAGCTTCACTCGTAATATTTAGCTTTAGAGGAGTGTTAACACTTTTTTTTTTTTTAATTTCAAGAGGGATGGCCAATATCGGATTGATTCCATGGCCACACCAACAATGCTAAACTGCCTCATGTATAAACTTTCATATTACAGGTCAGCTTTTCTCTAAAATTGGTTTTGAAATTTAACCTTTTCATCCGGTATGCTGCCTAACACCCCTTGCCCTGCTTTTGCTCCAGGTTTGTAGAGACAGATGGTAAAGCTTTCGACAGAGTGAGGCGGACAGAAATTGGAAAGAAATATTTCAAACTTACGCATTTTGAGGAGGTCAGATTGTTTCTATCGATTTGTTAAATTCTTATATTTGGAACTTTATGTTGCTGTGTGCTTCATCTATTATGATCCTGAAATTATTTTCAGTGCCATTCATGATGAATTACTTAGTGAATCACCATGGTATTTGTTCTATAATATAAGGAGAACCAGTATGGTGCAATGTCTTAAATAATTTATTTATAATGTCTAGATTTGTTAATTGTCACAGTGTCTCTCTGTATTTGGATAGTTATCTTGCATCGTTCCTCGATAGTCCAGTATAGTGCTAATAAACTTTACCATTTGAAATTTTGGATAGTATATTTTATGTTACCTGTAGTTGTCATTTTTATATGATTCTATTATCTCACGCTATATCTTATTTACCAATCTATATTTTCTTGCACTCTTTTTCTTACCCCATAACTCCTACTGGTGATTTGGTCTCTCTCAAGTTCAGGTTGAAAAGAATAAAATACTCAAATTTTTAGGTTTGGAATATAAACTTCATTAGCTTTGAAATATTAGCCATTCTATATTTTTTTTGCCTGTTTATTTAGTTGGCGTTTATTGGACTAGTAAAAGAACTTAAAAAGTCGTAGACTTAGGTTTTTGGTACAATTTTTTGGATATTGTTAATAAGAGAAGTATTGTATTCTTCTATAATATCCTATGAATCCTATTAAGAATTAGTTGAAAAAGGAAAAATGCATTTAATAGTATGAAAATATTGTAGGAAGATTTCCAATGGGGTTGCAGTGGGGCTGTAAAATTTCTACTTTTGATTCCTTAACTAGTACTCTAAAAAATCGTTTGTTAAAAATTTTCTTCCAGTTATTCTGATGAGAATTTAATCATTTCAGTACCTTCTATGATCTTAGTCTTACTGATGCTACACATCGCTTTTAATACATTCAGGTCTTCACAACTCACCACTGGATGGTTCGGATATACAAGTTGAAACCACCCAAGAACAGGATACGAGGAAAGACTAAAAAATCGAAATCGGTTAGTTTGTGATTGTTTCCTATGTGCCTTAATTCCTTAATATTTGTAGTTGGAGATCACTTTAACCTAGCCATGACTGGTCTCTCTCTTGTTTCTATGTTTTGCAGAAAACAAGCTCAAAAACTGCCTCGAAAAGAAAAGGACTAAAACGGAATCCCTTTTAGTTTGTTTTTTCATTTCTTTGGGTAGGGGTAAGCTTATGGTTAGTGTGCGTTTCATGTATACGTGTATACAGCTAATGCAATTGCCATGAAAGAGATTTTGCCGGCATTGTTAGTTACTCTCGAGTATCGAATGATCAAATGAAAATTTTGGAACTCCACATGTTGACCCAATTTTGTAAGATCTTATTTTTAGGATTGAACCATGGGTATTTATCTGAATATGGTTAAAAACAAAGGACAACTTTTTGCTAAATGATTAAAAATAAGTAACTGAAGATTTTCAAGACACTTAATTGCTAACGTCAATTCAAGAAGATAAGTGTTTTGCCGTTCAAAATAGTTTGTTAACGTCAATTACAGCATCTCTCGTTTTAACGGTTTCTCTTAATTTTCATGTTGCCTGCGTGCAACAAAATTGTTGATTGTAATTTAAAGCAGACCTTTTAGGTATTTCAAAAATACAATAATTGCGTTATCTGTCACCATTCCTGAGTACGGAATTGGATTTTTCACATTAATAGCATAAACTGTTTAGTCTTCAAATAATTAATTTATTCAAGAATGCCTCTAAGATTAATAAAGTTGCACAAATAAATAATTTGTTTCATTTACAAGATCAAGCTTAAATAGTTTGTTGGTGGTTGGGGGTTGGAGATTACATTGCACAAATAAATAGACCATTCAATTCGAAATTATAAAAAAAATATTAGCTAACTATAAATACTTCTCTGTATTACAATACAATGCCGTCAGTAATTGCGTTAAGCCAAGAATCACACCTGTACACCGTATACTGTTGACCATTATTGATGATATGACACCACTTCCTAGAGTTTGATCAGTAAGAGTATAACGCACAGTTGCAACCACCTTTACTTCAATCGTATCCTCAAAAACCAAACAGGGTTTCACAACACAAAAAAGGAACCAAAAACCTATACTGGGTGGAAGGCGTGGCATATCAGAGTGGTTACTTGTCAATTGTTAGACTTAAACCTTCGTGGGCAGGTTGTAAGTCTTCTTAAGGAACTTAGCAGCTGCTTCATCATTCCTGTTACACAACACACGCAAAAGTGTGTTTGGATCTGTGGGGCTCCATTGATCCGCTATTGGAGGCAATGGAAGCCTGGACTTGGCTGTAGAACCATACATTTCCATTGTAAGCTGACTGAACTGCTGAATTATATGCTCAGTATCTGCAGAAAACAAGGGAAGTACACTTCTGACAGTGGTAGAATGCTTTTCTATCAATTCGGTTGGCAATCCGTCTCCATTGGACCAGAACAAGCCAGTGAGAAACTTGAAATCTTCCTCTATAATAACACAATCTTGCAGAGAGAAAGCGCGCGATGGACCTCCAGCTAACAAAACCAACAAGAACCCATCAAAAGAAGCCCTCATCACTTCAACAATCACACGTGTTCTAACTTTATCATGCACTGTAGATGATATGATCTCCAAGTATTGCTCAAGCTCCTGAAGAAAAAACTCAATCCTGGCGGATGCAACTTGCCCAACATATAGCCCATCCCAGAGAACATGACTCAGATCATGGAAAACGATTTTGTATGCTATACATTCGCAGAGCTGATGAATACCTTCCACAGCAGCAGATGCAGAAAGCTTGAACTTTAAGCTCACCCCATTAGCTATATCGTCCGCAACAGATTTAGAACTGCTGAGATTGGCAACAATCCTCTTCTCCAAAACCCCTACCTCCATTCGAATGCGCTGCATGGTATTGATGCGAACAGACATCTGGGCTATATCCATTGAGCCGTTTCCATTAGTGGTTCCAACATGGGCTTTCCTCCTCTGAGCCACTTGTGACTTTTCTTTCTTCCTGAATACACCACTAAATTTTGATTTTGTTGAACACCTAGTGAGTTCAGGCAAAGTTGGGAAGAAGCTACTACGGCTCCCTGCAGATCATAAAAAAGGGAAATCCTGGTCAAACAGTGATTCAATCAATTACTTACTCCCCCGGTAAAACAAAAGTCATGATATAATGTATACCACAGCCAGATTTGGCTTTCAAAATGTACTGTTGGAGAGACTTGTCAAGACCAGACATCAATTCAGGAAGCAAATCAGTATGCATGGGTATAGGCAACAGAAAGAAAGCCTCCAGAGTATCATCTATGATTCGTAGAACTTCAACAGCAGAAGGTGCAAAACCCTCTTTATTTGCCTGTGGATTCCATACCTATGGAAAGCAAAGGTGAAGTTAAAAATTATATTACCATTCTTAAAAATTAAATGGAAGGAGAAACACTTTGCTTGATAAAGGAACAAATATTATGTTGACTTGATCAGATTAAGAGCAACAACCTCTTGTTGCAGATTTCTTTCAACCCACTCCCCCAATCTATCTACTCTGATCTTTATCCATGACTTAACCAGAGTAGCAATTACGCCTTCAGCTTCATAAGGTTGCATCTCCCTTATAATGGATTTTCCACCATCTTCACTGTCAACAGAATCGGCGACTGCTATCTGCACCAGATTTTTCTCCAATTTGTCCGCAGCCATGAGCACTTCTATTGCATCAGGTGTCAACTCATTAACACCCTTAACATACTTCTTCAACTCATTTCCATAACACACATGAAGGGTGGCAATGGCAACACCAGCAGCATGAGGATGCCATCTCTTCATTTTGGGACTAAATATTGCTTTCTCATTAAAAGCCAGTTCAGTAATCTCTCGAGCAAGGATAGAAAGAATAGGAAAGGCTTTATTCTGCTTTCTTGATGGATGCTTGCTGGGGTCCAGTTTCTCCAATTTCTGCCTTAAAGGAGATTAAAAAGAGTTAGCTTGTACTGATGGCACCACATTAGGAAATTAGCTTCGTAAAGTAAAATATTTAGTCCATCTTAAAGAAAGTATTCATATTTAAGGGAGGTGGAATGAATGAGAGAACTTGCCTGAATGAAAACAGCATGCAGAGATGATCTAATATAATTATCAACTCTAGTGTAGTCCACATCATCTTCTTTCTTCTTCTTCCGGTTGTAGTCATGAGAGAAATCTTCTAATATCTTTGCTGATAATACTGCAAGGGAAACTACACTTTCCATTGATTCAATATTATCATCATTGAAAGTATCATGGTATGCAAGGAGCCTTTTCTCTGCCCAACTTAATATCAAACTCAACGTGTTCCTCAAAATTTTTGAGCACAAAGGATCTTTTGTGCACTCACTATCTTTCCCAACTTCTGCCAATAAATTACTAGATGCAAAGAGAAGATCATTCTCCACTTGGCCAGTGACAACATACCTATGAAACAAGACCCATGAGAAACAAATATTATGCAGCGTCTCATTAATTCCAAGCATAACCCAGGTCTTCTTAATGAGTTCCAAGACCTCATCAACCTCTTCAATCACAGAAGATTCTGCATGAAGATCAAAACATGCTTCCAAAAGAGTTTGGTAGATCCAAAGGTTCAGTGGAAAACCATCAGCCCAGTGGCATGTCTCAGAAATAGACCCACCAGGGGATCTGCAAGCAAGAGACAATACAGCAGTCCGAAAGGTTTGTATCGATTCACCGTTCTTTCCAATGTCCATGGATTTCTCAAGTGCTCCCTGGGTTATGTACCGGAGGCTCCGTGCAGAAGGGTCTGATTTATCTAAGGGAAGATAAGGATGCAAGAGAAGTCCCACTTCAAGAACCTTCAAATTTCTCCTCAGCCAAACCTCATACTCTTGTTGACTGGGAAAATCAGAACTCTTAAACAGCTGGATTAGCTCTAGAGGAAGAACAACTGTCTCCATGCGTCTTCCAAGCTATTTCATGAACAAACACCTAGAAGTAAGTTATTACAGTAATCAAACAGATACAACCAACCATAATGCACATGTTCAAACTTTACATTTTGATCAAACACGTTTCCATCCAACTATAGGAAGTTTATCCCACTTAATGGTCACAAAACAACCTAATGATTACTTATGTTCTTGCTTAAAGCCTAAGTAGAACATTCCATCTAATAAACACACTCCAGTAGTCAAATCAAGTCAAACTAAGTGCCATTCACTCATTAAAACCTGAACAAGATCAAGATGCACAAAACTTCCACTGCAAGGCAAGCACTCACTTGAAAAAAATCAATTTAAATGTCCAAATTAAACCCTCTAATCCAACCTTCAAATTTGAAATCACACACCTCACCCACTTCTACCTCATAATAAAACAAAAATTCCATAACTGTTAATAGCTTCTTAAGTTTTAGACCAAATAGATTGTTTGTAATTGGATGACAACAACCACCTTAAAACTCATTCCAAACATGAATTTTCACATTGATTGATAATTCAAAGTTGATATAAAATCAAACTCAAAACTAAATTCAAAACCTGGCCTGCAGCAATTCTGAGCAGTGCTCTTCTAATTCTGGTATCACTCTGCTCAGAAATCCTCATCTGCACTCTCACCAACTCCCCTGTCGTCGCCGCCCGCTTGCTCCCCTTCGACGACGACGTTTTCAGCCCCAGAGCCCTCTTAACCTTACTCGCCGCCGTCGAAGTCAGCGACCGATGCAACGACGGCGCCGGCGCCGCCCTATCCCGATCCCCCCTCTCCGACTGCGATATGAAAGTCAGCGGCTTCGGCCCCGAACTCCGGCACGCTGCGACTAGGATCTCGTACGCCGTCTCCCGGAGCTCCGATTCTGAAAAATACGAAGCCGGGTCGCCAAACGGAGCTCCGGGAACGTCCTGAATTGGGTGCACTGGCATGGCGCTCTGGTGGTTTCTTTTTCCGGACATTTTCCGGCGACCCAGATAAGGAATTGGAACGATCTTGCTCTCTGATGGCGCAAGTTTGAAACTTTTTGAGGCGCGTGAAGTGGGACCCTGGTTTCTCTGCTTGGGTGTCAGAGAAAAAAAAAAGGTATTTTGGGGAAGTTTGGTTCCTTTGGTCCTTTGTGTGTGTTATTCTTGCTTGACTTTGAAGATAGGTAAGTGGGCCAGTGAGAGAATTAAAGAAACAGAGAAAAAATTTGTGAAAAAAGGGTGTGAGTGAGAGATCGTAGTTTGAACTTTGAAGTTGAAGAAGCACTTGGTGGTGGTTGCAGAGTGTGCAGTGGGACACACCAAAAAGATGAAGGAATAAAGAGGAAAACAAAATTGCATCTTTTGGATTGAGACATGTTTTCTTATACAATTTTTTTAATGCTTTGCTTGCTGGATATGATAAGATCAACGTGTTATACATAATTATTTTTTAATTATTTATTTGCTGGATATGTAAGTTTTTTCTTACACTAATGGTGATATTTTAGTACCTAATTCATTTTTAAGGTAGGGTAATAATGTTTTTTGGTAAAAGAAAGATGGTCATGTTTGGGCCGAATAACATCTTTTTAAATAATATTTTTTCTCAAATGCAATTTAATTTTCAGAATTTTGGTTCATGTTTAGTATTTGAATTTGGTTTAGTGATAAATGAACATATCCATTGTAATTCCAGGGTCAGATTAATTGTATTATTGGATTTTGAAAGAAATTGTGTCTTCCCTTAATCTAAATTTGTATGATACCAAAAAAGATTAAGGTGTGTATTGGCAGTATAAACAAAATTACATTACTAGTTATTAATAAATAATATAACTTTTTAAAAGATTGGTATAAGTTTTTGTACAGGATGAAAACAATCAAGTGTGGTAGGGGATAATTTATTATGAATAATAATATAAAAAAATTTGTTGTATTCTGGATGATGTTTGGGGTTGTTAAAGGTGAATCTTGCTTACTATATTTCTGACACTGATTTGGATTCTTTTTTATCTTATTCGATTATCGTTTAATTTAGTTATGCTTGTCGTCTGTGTGAAAAGGTCACTTTAATTTAATGTTATTTCTCTAAAAAAAGCCTTAATCTTACTTTTCAGTGAAGTTTTTTTTTTTTTAAGCAAAAGGGATACTTAAGAATATTGAAAATTCAAATGAGATTTGTCTTTTAAAATTACTATTTCAGAAATACCTATTTTAAATTTAAACAAGTTGACACAGTTTCTACAACTATTTCCATACAAATCATAATAATATAATTGATTTTACATTTATTACACGGTATATAATTTTGTTAACTTCTGTAATTATTACTCTGAAATTCATATCTCTAGCATAATTATAATAATTATAATTAGTTCATAGATGTTTTTAAGCTATAAGTACATAAAAATGAAACTCTTAGACATATACTACAATGTCTCATTATTAATCTTTAAGCATCTAGGGAAATAACTGCATAGAAAATATATAGTTAGAATTTTGTTTATTGACCAAATAAATATAATCCTAAGTAATGCAAATATTTGCTAAAGTTCACATTCACCCCTTACATTGAAATTTGAAAAAGCTTATCCTTGGCCTCAACCAAATAAGAAAAAATATATGAACTTTTAGTCTTTTTGTTTCACATGCGTCTTTTTTACATTAAATGTGGATCCTTAAATATGAACCTTGGTTCATTAATACTGTGAAATATTAGTCTTTTTCTTTTCTTTTACTAAACTCAAGTCCCATCGATAATTTTGGTTCTTTTAAATTTTAGACATCCAGAAAACTAAAATATCTTCACAGGATAATTCAAATAATGGTAAAAAAACTTAGTCTTAATTAAAAATAAACGTAAAATAATTAAAATGTAAAATCCCAAGAAACATTTATAATTATATTTTTGTTCTATGGAATTAATTAGAACAGTGAAATATTCCTTTTCCAACAGACATTCACGAACCGTCATGTCCATTGGCCCAATTCGAACAGCCCTAATTGTTATTGGGCCTCTAACTTTAGTACAATCCAAGCCAATTCTTCCTGCACCTCCATGTTTTTCTCCTGCATCCCATACTTCCAAAAATGCTAAAACTATTTTTCTAAAATTTTCAATTCTATGTTAAATCTAAAATACAATAAAAAAAAACATATTCTAGATTATAAAATATAGGATAAAAAAATTATAGATTTACAATCAAATTCTGAATTATTATATCCAAAATACAGTACAAAAATATATTATGAATTATATAATCCCTAATATAATACAAAAGATTATTATAGAATACAATTCAAAATAGAAAAATAGGAAAATGCAGTCTCCAATCCAACTTTAATCGTAAGTTAGTTAGTCTAACCCATCAAATTGAAGTCAAATTGTCATCTTTATTGAACATCACACACCACTCTTCTATTAGTAAAATAATTATAGGATAAAAACATTAAGGGCATCTTAGGATGATGTATTAGTTAACTGATGTATTAGTTAAAATTAGTTTTTACCTGATATTAAAAATGTATATTCTCGCATATGAATTCTCTAAATTTTTATTTTTAATTTGCTCATAAACTAAATTTAGCTTATAGATAAGTTAACTTCATTTATTTTTTATTTTTCTCCCCTACAAAGGTTTATGAAAAAGTCTGTTCAAAGATATCCTAACTTAATAAACCAAGCCACCGCTCAAAGCCGCTACCTCCATCTCTCTAACCGTTAAATTGTTCTAATATATGGAAGGGTAAATCTGTCTTTACAAACCGATCACTTTGTAAATTTTTTAAAAATTTAGAGGTGTCTTAAGAAAGCTTGGAAATGGAGGAAGAAGCCGTCTAGTTACATTCCTTTTGAAGTATTGGGCTTAATATCCCACTTTTAGGGTTTTTATGTTTTAGTAGGCTTTTGTTTCCTGTACCCCTTATCTGCTACCTGCACCTCCATAAGTTTTGAAATACCCATTTTATCGCTTGGCATTTTATTCCAAACCTTCTGCTTCGCCACAACGTTTTTCCACTGCTGTTTTTCTCCATCAAGCTTGAAAACATAGTTGTGTTTTGTTCTTTTCATTTTAATGGATGCATAATGGTCTATCAAATTCCAGATTCCAAAAATAGGCTTATGGAACATGCATTCTGAAATGTGTTTTGGTAAAAATTATCTTTCAAATTGTTGTATCCACAAGTTGTGGTTTTAAATTCCAAAAAGCATATTTCGAAATGCATTGTGAAAAAATGTATGGTGGATTATTGTATCTACAAGGTGTCTTTTTTTTTAAAAAAATGCCATAAGTGCATTTTTAAGTGTTATATAGCTTCGAAAATAAGGAATCCCAAAACTTTCCATAACAACAATTTTGGAAGGTATATTTAGGAATGGTAATTTTAGGTTTTAGAAAACATATTCCAAAAAGTGAAATATATAGTTTCATTGAACATTATAGAAAACGTAATTTTAGTTTCATAATCGATGTATATTATAGATGATATTGATATGAAGTATGTTTTGTCTTATAAGATAAATAACAATGATAGAAAATACTCACATGCACCTGGTGGTGGAGAGACAACAACGGTAAAAGAAATGAGAGAAGAATTAGGGTTAATGTAAAAAAAGTCAAGGACATTGCTGACCTTTCACACTTAAAAATAGAAGTTCAGTTAGCAAATAATGGGTGCAGGAAGCAAAAAAAAGCCCTTATCTAAAAGCCTTAAAATAAGAGTGCTAGAATTACACTACGAATCTTTAAAAGGTTCATTGATGGATGTAGTTATAATATTAGATTTAAATCTAACGTGAATCCTAAAAATTTATGAATATTTAATTTTAGTCTTTATAAAAATTTAATTACACATTTAGTTTTCCGATTTTGAAATGTAACAGTTCTAGTGTAATATTAATACACAATTTAATTGAAAACAAAAAATATTACTTAATAAGTCTCAGACCACAAATAAACATTATACAAAAGATCCAAGTTATTTTCAATTCAAAACCTTAAAAAAATTGATTCCCAGGTCTTTCTTTCTATATAATACTCATCTCATCTCTACTTTACATTGAATCTTTGACTTTATACCTGAATTCATTATAATTATTTATGTATATAATATATTAATAATAATATTTAATAATAAGCTTTACCATAATTATCTCGATAAAATGTATTAATATTTTTCAATAATAATTGTATAATATATAAGTGATGAATCAAAACTACTATTTCATAAAAACCAAAAGTAATGATTCACATAATCGTAGAAATAAAAGGTGAGTTGAAAAAAAAAAAAGATATGAATCAAAATAAATTGATTTTTTTTTTCAAAAAAATATTCTAATGTCATGGAATACATGCGAGACTGTGTATAAATAGTTTATACTTTATGAATAAATATATGAGACAATGACAATCACAACGTGGTTCTTCTTCTAACCTTTGTTGAAATTCAATTAAGAAACAAAGGAAAAGAAAAGATCAGAATTTTGGCACGTGGAATATAGTACAGAAATATAGATAGATAAAAAGGGTTTAGAAAAAGTGGAAAAATTGAGGCTTTACGCTTCTTCCACCGACACCAACCCATTATTTGGTGCCACGTTCCCAAATCTTATTTCTTAATACAAGTCTTAATCACTCTCTTTACATGCATAATACAAACAATTACAACCTTAATAAATAAATAAATAAATAAAGATATATATATATATATATATATATATATATATATATATATTTATATTTAGCTTAGGTCCAATACACAAAGTAAAACTCATATTTCGAAAGATATAATAAGAAATTATTGAGTCCTTCACTTAAATTTTAAAGTTATAAGTGGGTTTATTTTATCCACCACTTATTAATTTGGTGAGATAAAATTACATATTTAAATTGTGAACTTGTTGGTATATAAATAAAATAGAGCGAGTTAGAAGCTGGTATGTCAACTTGTTTATTTTTTTTTAAATTACACGTGTAAAGTTATTAAAATAAGCAAATTATAATCCAAAAGATTATAAATTTTATCTTATATTATTTGAAAATGTAAATATATGAAAAAAATAATTTAAATCACGCATATTTACAAATCTAATTTCAATATTATTATAATTGATTAATTTAACATATAAAAAATAATTTTTTAATTTATTCACTTAGAAGCATTATTTAAAAAACACATACGTAACTAAATATATATTTTTAAGGTTAAGTGAATTATAAAATAGGCGAACCAACCAATCTGTATTTTTAGTAGAGAATATTTCAACAGTGACAACTCTTGTAACAATACCAAGATAGTACTTTTTGTTTTAGATTTGTACTGCAATACAAAGTAGGAGTGAGCAAAAAAACTGAACCAGATTAATTTTTCAACCCAATTGAAGCACGTTCAGTAATATATATATATATATATATATATATATATATATATATATATATACTTCTTTATACGTAGGTTAATTTTAATTTATGAACAAGTTCTTTTATCATTTTGTTAAAAGATATTACTTAGAAACTCGTTCAAATATACGTAAAAACTATATATGAATGCAGAATAGATAATTGAACTAAACTGAAAAAAAAATTCAAATCACTTTATAAAGATATTCCACTTCAATTCAAACTATTAAAAAAATAAAAAAAAATGTTTCAGAACTCTAGAAAACTAGCATTGTGAAAACAACAAACTTGACATTGAAATGCGACCAGTAGCTGCACGTTTTGCTCTTTTGTCGACCTCAATTATTTGTATTGTAACCTAATTCACACCTCAATTAATCTTCAATTCTTGTTTTACGAAGTTTTTTTTATCTCGAATTTAACAAATTCTTTGAGTATTCAGAGCATTTCCAATAAAAACTTGTATAGAAGTTGTTTAAAATAAAAATATTATTTTAATATGGTTCCACAAATATTAATTGTTTTTGAAGACAATTATTTATATAAATAACTTTCTTTACGCTGATAAATATATATATATATATATATATATATATATATATATATATATATTTAATATAAACTTTAAGGGTGTAGAATACATATTAAAACAATGTTTTTTAATTTATAAATAACTTTTATAATAACTTATCGACATAAATGATAGTACACGGAAGAAAAGAAAATTACACTTCTCCATTATCTCATTTTTTCACTCTCTTGAATTGCTTTTAATAAATTACACCTTGTTCAATCATTTAACTATAAATGGTCATATATGATAAGTTAACTAATTTTTATATTAGATATTTTAAAATTAAATTTAAAAATAATTCATAATTATTTGACAGCATAAAAGTCATTTGTTTCGTAAACTATTTTTTTTAACGTACATCTTTATTGATACTTCATCATGAAACGTTTGGAATTTAGAATATAATAGGATAAGTTACTAAAATTTTGATAATTAATATTATATACCAATTATCTTTGACTTGATTGATCACTAAATTTAATTATTACTTCTATTTTGTAGTTATTTAGCCATCAAAATTAGTCATAACTAGCCAACATTTTATTTGATGGCTAAAAATTGATCTTTAACTAACTTTTTTCTTGTAGTGAACACTCTGAAATCAAATAAATAAAAAGTACATCATGTGAGTAAATGTTTTACTATTTTTTTTCTAATTTTATCAATTTCTTAGAATGAAACAATGTTTATTTTATAATTCACATAATTTTGACCTAAAAATTATTTAATGGAGTATACAACGCTAAAATAACCCGTTTAGAAGTAAGAAAAAGATAAATATATAGTAATACCTATTCAATGCATTAAAAGTAGGTAAATTATTGATATTGTAAAGGCATATAATTAATTTCAATGCTTTTGCATATATATCATGAGAAAGAAAGATACATTTTTAAGAATCAATTATCAAACTTTGTCATTAACCTATACACTACCAATTTTTAATTTTGGTGATATTATGTATGAGTTGTCCTTATTTCCTATTTATTTACTAGGTACAAAACTTAAATGTTATCTTGGTCTATATACATACTATTGTGGCATGGATAGGTTTGGCTCTATCAAGTAATATAATCTAGGGTTACTTTTTACTGCTGACAATTTATGTGAAAAAAAAGAAAGAAGTTAGAAAAAAGTGATGTGAAGGTTGATGCACTTAACTTGAAGTTGTTGGTGGCATAGCCATAGCCTTGGCGAATGATGTGTGGTGGTACTTCGCAGAGAAAACCACTAATAAAGTGTGTCGTTGATGTGATTGAAAATTGTTTTCAAAGTGGTCTCTTGCCATCATTGTCAATCTCAAATTGGAAAAACTTTACACTATGACTACGACTAGGTCAAGAACGTAAAAATAACAGAGCCACAAAACAACACGTAACATTAAAGTGCCCACAATCCAAATAACAAAAGAGAAAATGAAGAACATGAGGATAAACAGAGATGAAGCAATCTAAAATCCGTGTGGACAATTATGAAAGAAAAAAAAGTTAGTTGAAAATATACTTTCTACGTCGGATCGGTTTTGGAGGATACAGTATATATGTTCCAAAACTGATATAGATAGAGGTAATTCATATACTTTTTACTTAAATATCCGTTTAAAGGGAACGTAGGTAAAGAGATATTATATAGATTAAAAGCTATGACTAATGGATTATTAAGAAACTCACTATAAATACAAGAATAAACTAAAATAAGAAATATAAAATTTAACAAGTGTGATCATTTATCTATATTTTTGAAATTATATAAAATTTAAGATTATAAATGGTTATATAAATAACCCTAAACACAGTAGAACTACTAAAATATTCTCATACCGTATTGTAAGGAGGCAAAACTCTCACATCTCGAGTCCAACTCACTGAATCTATAACTTTTCACAATGGACAATGTCTATACTCTGTTCCGTTCGCTTACAAGTTCGGTCACTCTATATCCCTTCTAACATTTATCTTTCATTTGATATTATGAATTATATCTAACAAGTATTTCTTTTTAACATAAAAAGACCTTTTATATCAGTTAATTGTACAATTGATATAATATTTCTTACATTGAGTAAATTTGTGGAACACATAGTGCCTTATCAGATGTAATATTTTAAGAGTGTCAAACAGAGAAGGGAACTTAGCTTTTTAATCCATAATTAGTGCCTTATCAGATGTAATATTTTAAGAGTGTCAAACAGAGAAGGGAACTTAGCTTTTTAATCCATAATTTGGTCTTTTTTTTTTGGACTTTGGTTGGTGAAATGACGCATTTCATTTTCTATATAAGAATTGCATAATATGATGAATAAGTTATTTTGAATGATTTGGACTTTAGAAAATGATGTGGTTCATTTGGGTGGCACCACCCACTTTCCAATTCCCACCTACGATGCACCATTTTTTGTCGTTGCACAGCAATCTTTAGACGATGGATCTGGTCTAATTTGCCGTTCTTGCATTTTTGTTCTCATTCATGCAATTATTTTTATCACCACTTTGTGCTATTTGGACTTTTGTATTCCATAACAATATCATTAAGTCTATAATATGCTACCCCACTTGGTGAATATCTTTTTTGCTTTCTTCATTCTTCCAATCATTTTACATATGTTGTATGTGCTTCAATAAAAGTCGTATTTTGCTAGAACTGCCAAGCCTATATCCAAAAAAAGAGAGAAAGGATTGGCCATTAACAAATGTAGTTTATATATTGTTGATAAATGTTCGACACATTCCAAAAAATTATATCACTTTAACAGTCGAAATAAAGAATAATTTATATATATATATATATATATATATATATATATATATATATATATACATTTTTTCTTTTAATTCATTTATCTATCTTTTAGGATAAAATTATGATAGAAGAATTGAGTTCTAAAGAAAATAACGCTTTTATAAGTCAAGGTAAAAATTGATTTATATACATATTCACATCTTAACAAATTTAGGATAAAAGAGAAAGTAATTATGTATTTACAATAATAATCGTATATAATAAAAACAAACTCTCCAAAAAAGGTGTAGAGTATACTAATAATTTAGGATATCAGTTTTTACCTTTAAAAAAAAAAATCACACGCTTTATATTAGTTTTAACGAGTCTCTAAACAAACACATTGATGTGCATTATTTTGTAAGACAAGTTGCCTTAATTATATCAGAAACTTAGTATTTATATACGAAATAATCGGTATTTGTCAGGAACTTAGTACGTTTACAAGTTCTCAAACACACATTTAAGAGTGTGAACTTATGTACTCCATGTACAAACACTATTACTTGCTTTTCATTAGGGTAGCAAATTTCTTATACAACTTTTCTCTCTCTAATGGCAAAAACTTCTTATATTCACTTAATAGATATTTTTTTTTAGTCTGAAACATTATTTCAAACCTTACTACCAATACTTGATATAGGATTGAAAGAATGTGTTGACATTTTTTTTTTCATCCTGATCAACTAATGAATATACATATCTATCTCTGTTCATTTTTATTCTTTCAAATATTAATTAAATATTTCTTTATAAAAAATATAAAGAGCAGTTAAAATAAACATGATATTATTAAGGATTAAATGTTAAAGTAATACACATTTTTTTTTTCTTTCAATGTTAAGTATCAAGAAATAAATTATAATTATATAAAAATAAAATCAAAATACTAAATAATAATTGGATAAAAGTTAAATAATTATAAAAATGAGTAAAAATGATTAAAGTGTTAATTTAATAAAATTGAGAATTGTATTTCCAATGCAATACTCTGTTTAAACCAAATCAAACAAAAAGTTATGATGAGAGAGACAATACCTTAAAGATTTAAGTAAACTTTATGAATAGAATGAGTTTAATGGTTGAAATTGAATGAAAGTTTTTTTAGTAAAACAAAGTTCTTCGAAAATTAATTTAAATTAAGGATCAAATAGAACATATAAGATAAAATTCTTATGTTACAAAGTAAATTAAGAGTTTACATCATTACACATTTGAAATTAAAATTCGAACATTCTCATGTGAAAAAAATAAGTAATAAATAAAGTTATTAAGAAAGAATAGAAATAATCAATGTGTGTTTTAAAAACAAATTATTGATTCAATAAAATTAGGGTTTATGTTTCTCCAAATACAATATACTATTTGATTGAAAACACAAAAAGAAAAAAATGTATAATCAGTTATAAGAGAAAAATTATCCTAAAAATATAAATTTTATGGACAAGTTGAATAATTAAGAGGAGATAAAAATAATTGAGTAGCAAAAGAAAAGAAATGGACAAAACTAAAGATAAAAAAGAAAAAAACAATGAATACAATATATTTAGGTTACTTAATAAATATAAATATTTTAGTAATTTAAAATAAAAATAATTATTAGAATAAGAACAAAAACCATTCAAATATAATCAATTATTACTCGTACCTATATTTATACTTTGATGGATAAAAGATTTTTCTGTCAAAATAGAAACATATTCAAACACACTTGTGTAATGTATTTACTTGTCATCCCAGACTTAATTCTTAATTGTAAATTGACTAATATAATATATGAAGTTTATGTGATTTTGGTATTTTGGTATTAATAAAATCAAGTATTTGAAATATATAATAATAGCATTAGTAATTTGAAACAATAACGTAATATAAAGTAAAATGATTTATTTTAAAATATTTAATTTTATAGAGCACACAATCATAAAAATATGATGATTTAATATAATTTATTTTAACATATTTATATTTTTAGTGTATAATTTATACACAAGTGGTTTTTAACAACATCAAAATATTACTTTTATCAACAACGTTTTAATATGAAAATATATATATTTAAAAATAGATTAGTACCTATGAACTCAATTCTAACAAAATGAATTTTGAAAAAGAAACTCAAACAAAATTAAGTTCACTAGACTTACCAAATTAAATTATTATTTTGTGGTCAATAAATTAAATCTAACCAAAATGAAAAAAAAAAAAATTGATAAGTAGCATCCATAACATTATAAGAAAACAAAAGAGGTGTCAAACTGCTTATATTAATATTAGCAACAGTTCGAATATCGTAATCGTAAAAGTGCGACATAGACAGAAAATGAAATGTTATTCTGTAAAGGAGATGAAGAAGAATCGTTCAACGTTGAAAGTACAAAAAGCTACGAAGTTCTAAGCTAGATTTAATTTAACCTTTTGGTTTAGTTCTAAGCTAGATTTAATTTAATTTAATTTTTTGGTTTAGTTCTAAGCTAGATTTAATTTAATTTATTTTTTTAGTTAGGATATAAGGTCTTTTAATCAAAAACTATTTTAAGAAATTTTGTATAACTCTCCCAAAAACACTAATGACATCTCAACTTGACACATGTTATCTCAACATTTATATGTTTTCTTATACGTATATCAAATCATCTAAAATATTGATTAAATTTCACTCCTAAATTAACAAGATTATCAACATATTTATTCACTTATCTAGAAATGTAAAAAAATATGAAAATTGTAGGCATAATTAAATGATAGTTTCATATTTTCCTTTTAAGTACCAAAACAGAATAGAGAGATTTGTAAAGACTTATACCATCAATATAAAATCAGTTTTAGTTCACAAAGAAAATCAACCTTTAACTATTGTTAATTCAGTGACTAACATCACAATCATAATTTTCAATATTCAAAACAATATCAGTATCAAGATCATAATAAACACTTTAAACGTTTTACGAACATGATTATTTACATTAAGATGGTTTTTAAGGCTGATTTTTCGATCATATAATTTTATTACTAATTTCTTTTTAAGGAAAAATATTATTTTTAATTTATGTATTAAAATTTAATGTTCTCCTTGATCTGGTGTAATATATATTATTATCAAATGAAATCTTCCAATTTTCCTCATAAAATTTTATCAAACTAGTTTTAACTTGTCCTTGCATAGAAAAATAGTTTTTATATAATTACAATTATATTAAATAATAGCTCTAAAATCTATAAATATATTGTAATCAAAATTCATAATAATGAACTATTTTTTAACATTTTAGATTTATAATAAACAACTTAATCATAAAATAAGTTTATTTTTTATATTAAAAACAACAACCAGTTAAGATAACAAAACGTGTATGTATAAAGATATATAAAGAAAAAACAATTTGAGATAATTGAGAAAGATATTTTTTAGCTTAGCATTAAAAAGGTATGTCAACTGCATCTTCTTCTTTCTATTTATCTTTCAAAGAATTATCATTACAGAAATTCTATATTATATATATATATATATATATATATATATATATATATATATATATATATATATATATATCACATCATAAGTACAGTCTTATAATATTTATACTAATAATATATTATATAAATTTTGTTAAAAAATCGAATTGCACATACGTTTACTTCTCTTTTCTGTCATTAGTCACATTTTAAAAGTGCGTAAAGTACATCGTAGGTGTCTATTTCTTGAAGGCTTATAGAAAATAATTGATTATTATTTAAAAAATCTTCTAAATGTAAATATATAATTTTTAGAGTAATTTAATTTATTTTAACATATTAATCTTTATACGAATCATTTACAAAATATTTTTAATTGAAAAATAACGAAAAACGTATTGACTTTTTTTATTTAATATATACCCCCTAATTATTTATTTAATATTTTGAGTAGTCTTAATATCATTTTGTTTATATAAAAGTAGTGGCTTATTATGAAATTTGGATTCTTTACTAGCACTAAAAATCCAGAATATGAAAACGTATTACGCTACGTAATAAACCATTGAGAGTGACACTGCACGTGCTGTGACGCTCACAATGCCGACAGCCACTGTTGATTGGTCACACTCACCATTCTCAAAAATCTTTCTCACCATAGCCTCTCATCATCACTATTAATCACCCACCCTTTTTTATTTTATTATTTATTTCCACACTAACGCAGAAACCTACACACTCAGCATAATTAAACTTAAATTGAATTGATTTATTTATTTATATTAATAATAACTCATAAATATAAACATAGACGGTTCCTTCGGCGACGCCGTGGCCCTTTCCCTTGTGAGGTTAAAACTCCAATGTCAATCACAAGTGTTTCTCTTATATTTTGCATTGCATGCACATGTGCGTGTGTGCCCTTAATTTTACGTTATTCTATTTTTTTTTTCTTTTGTTTTGAAATAGGTTAAAAAGCAAATATAAATGATGATGATTTAAGGAGTAACGAGTTCTAAGGTGTTTTTGTCGAAGAAAAAAAGGGGTGGTGGTGTTGTGGTTCATGTTCTTCTTCCATTGCTTGCTTCACAAATTTGCCACATTCTTCCCACCCAAAGAGAAAAGTTTCCTTTTTCGATTATTTTTGTCCTTATAACTTTTTGGTGTATCGTTGAAGACGCGTGCATGGGTCATAATTTCATAATCATATATATGTGAAATATATATATACTCTTGAATAAAATATTGGAATAGTTAAATATAAGTTTGAAGAATTTTTTAGATTATGTATCCATTTTTGGCACAAGCATAAGTTCTATTTTTACGATAATTTATATGTATTATACAGTTTTTAACGATTTTGTTGTTATAAACAGATAACATATTAGATTGGAATTATTTTCAAAGTATAAGTTTAGAGACAATCTTTAACAATGGTTGTTTATAAAAGTTATTATGTAATAAATCACGTTAATATTGTGTCAAGTTACGTTATTATAAATAATTGTCAAGTTAAAGATACACGCATAAAAATTTTGTTGTCATTTGTTTCGGTAATTGAATACTAACTTGAGTTCATTGGCAGATACTTTCTATTTGGTTTGGAATAAAAACTCTTTAAACAAAAGTAAAGAAGAGAGACGAAGACCAAAACCATCTAAATTAAGTTAAGTGAGAACTCTCTAATTCTTTTTTTTTAAATGATAAAAAATAAAATTAATGAGAACACTTAAGGAATATTCCAATCTTATTACAAAGCAACATGATCTCTTAAACTCAAATGAAAACTCACCACTCTCCAGAATGACTCTGCTAAATATGAAATTTAACAAAAGAGAATCACAATTCTACACACTAACATTGCTTTTATGAAAGTACAATTATATTTAGCAAAGAACGAACAACATTATAAATAAAGATCCAAAATATACGAAAAATCATATAATTCGTGTTATCGAACATTGTTCACCGTATTAAACATTTGCCTTCTAATACAATAGATCCCTGTAATCTCTATAAGAACATTATACATCCAACAAACAATATCAACTCTAATAAATCCATGTAATCTCTATAAGAACATTATACATACAACGAACAATATCAACTCTAGCTTGTCATGATATAAATAAAAGGTAAAACATATCCTGAATTTACACAAAGTTAAGAAAAGTAAAAATATAAACTGTCACCAAACTTTTTTTAGACTCTTCTTCACTTTAAATCTTCTCAATGCAACTGAATAAGATCCACTTTACTCTTTGGCCCACTTTCAGAAAGGACAAAACAAAATCCATATGTAATCATACATCGTGCTGCTTTGTTGTAATCCATGAGATAACCACTGTTTTTTCCTTGTTTTTCATGGGAAATATGTCAAATATCTACCACGTTATCATCATAACTCTCCCAGGATTGGTAAAATCCCTTTTGCATCTCTTTTTAATTCACCATTTTTACAACAAACTGAAAAATATATTTTAAAAAGAACTAAGAATGTAAAAGGAACCAAATTAACAGTTAAAGGTAATTAAAAATTCTACTTGTTAAAGTGTTTTTCAAGAACAAGATCATGAATAGTTTGTGTCTTGCATTAAGCATTAGAAGGATTGCGTTGACTTTTGTTAACTCTATAACCTAGCCAACTCAAATGCTTTGACATAAGGGATAAAAGTAATTTGGCAGCTATATGTTGCTCCTCGAAGTTTACTTCAGCTAAGTAATAATGAAAGAAAATGGGGTCCTCTTCTTTTAACCCCAGTCAATCACAGCATATATTGGTCACAACTCAAGATGCTCAATTCATTCAAAGCATAAAGTTAAATGGTTTATTATATTTGTAGTTGTTCCAAGTTAGGGTAATTTTAATTTTCATCAGCAGTTCTTTTTTATATTGAAGAACATAGTTTTAATCCTTAAACACATTGAGATGGAGAGACTAATTGAATGAGTTATTTTATGGATTAGTATTAAATGTTTAGGGTTTGAATTTTAGGTTTAAGGCTTAATATTTAATATTTAAGTTTTAAATTTCTTGAACCTTTAACTTTACTATTTAGAAATTAAAATTATTTATCTTTTAATTTTTAAATAATTTGGGAAATTAAAATTATAATTATCATAAATTTTAGGACTAAAAACATAATTAAAACAAATAAAAAACTAATTTGTTTTTAATTATTTTTGTCAACCATTCTCACAAAAAGTATACGTATTGTTTACAATTTTTTTTAGATTTATATAAGCTAATTTATTGTCTGATTATTTGTAATTTCTAGATGTCCTTATATTTTATATATTTGTGAGTGTTCTGATAAAAATCTGATAATGATAACATAGTAACAATCTCAAAAATTTAATTAAAATATATTATAAATAGTTCTGAAATTATATTAAAAAGTAAATTTAAATCTAATTTACTTTTACAAAATTAAATTATATATTATATATATTTTTATTCTAATTAATTGTAAAGTTATACTTTATCTATAAAATATACTTGTAAGAATTTCATTTTTGTTTGGATAAAACTATCTTACTTTATCTATAAAATTACACTTTATCTTAATATAAAAATTTATTAATTCGATGTAATAAAAAATAAATGAGGTCTTTAATGATCTTTCATCCTTCCACACACACTTAAATGTCTTTACATTTATTTTTCACTTCCTCTTAAATTTTATTTTTTTCTATTTGATTAAATATGTCCGTTTTTTCTGAAAAGAAAATACAAAAAAATATTATATTTTTATTTATTTAAGATTTTTAAGAATAGAAAGTAGTTTTTTTTCTGATTATTTTATATATTTGTTTTCTTTCTTTTAAAGTAAACAGAAATAACGAAGTAAAATTAATTTTTGTCGAACTAGATTAGATTTAAACTATTGAATATAATTAAAATATGCATTGAATTCATTTTAACTAAGCCTTTTATATTAATTAAAGAATGTGTTCTACCAAGAAGAATTCATTCTAAAAATATGCCAAATAGAAATGCAATTGTTTGGTCATTTTCAATCGCACAGATTTTATGCTTTATCCCTGTAGCTAGACCCAGCACACAGTGACAAGGATTTTCTGCTTTATGAAACCACCATTGACCTTTCTCCATAGCAAACACATTCAAACAAAATACAATCATATTCCAACACAATCACTGTTGTCGTGTTTTGAACAGGGAGAAAACAAAATGAAGAGAAAGATAATTAATCAGAAGTGAAGAGAAAATAGAGTTTATAAAAGAAAATTATATTTCTTTCAAAAATAATCTGTGTGGTTGAAGCTCTTCAAAAAAATTAAAAGAACATGAATGATATTTTAGCGTATACAATTAATATGTTCTCTTAAAATATATTTGGCTTGGCTTAAGGATTTAATTTTTATTAAATTTAATTATTAGATATTAAACCATATATAATGGTAATTGTTTGCTATATAAAATATTTCTATCTCTCTAACATAATCTTATCGTGTTACAAAATATAACATGATTGAAAGAAAACAAAATTCATAATTATATTGGTTTATATGTGGAAATAGGTATATCTGAGTTTGTGCTGGGAGGCTTTCTGTTCTTAAATAGTACTTAACTGTTTCGTGATTGAAGGTTGATTATTGCTGCAAACAAATGTTATTGTTGTTCTCCTTTAAGCTATTGATTCCTACATATAGCAGTGTTTCTTAACATGCATTTACCTCTAATTAATAACATCTAATTATGTGTTAGTTTTAGATAATGTCACCTCTCTTTGTTAGAAAAAAATGGTGGTACATTATGATGTGCTCTAGTTATGCTAACCATGTTGTGAAACTTATTGAGTCGTTTTGGATTTTATGGTTTTCTCTTAATATTTGTATAACACATAATTAAACATTATCAAATTTAATGATGGATTTAAACTTTAGATAGTGGAAATAACTTACTTTAAAATCAAATAATTTTATATGTTTTTATTTTATATGATATTGAGATTTTAATACAGATGTCAAAGAATGTAATTAATTAATATTTTAAATTATATAACTTTCTTCTAATATACTTTTTTTAAGTAATTACTTATATTAATGCATGAAATATTGATTAAGGGTAGTCCTATAAAGCAATGGTTAATGTATTATTGATCTTGTAAAACAACAATTTTTTAAATGTCCATCATAATAAAAGTAAAAATCCATAGTAATAACTATTAGGGTGGAATCTAGGAAGTGAAGTGTTGAAATAAAGAAAAGCATATAAAATTGAATAGGTGAAGTGTGTGGGCACATTACACAAGCCAATGGTTTTGTGTCCCCATCTGATTAGTACCCAACAACTTCCTGTATGAAAGGCACCCCATTCATTAATTACCCTTCCATTATATATCTCAAATTATTGCCTTCTCCATGCCCAACTTGCCTTATTTGTAGAAAAGCCTCCAATTTTATACCATTTAGCTACTATAGAAAGTGGAAGAAACTTACACAAAATATCTTCCACACACAAGACTTTCAAACAAGGTTATTATGTAATAATTACCTTACCAATTGCAATAATGATATTCATGCAACCACAATACACATCACAGAGCTTGTAGTATAATTTTTTACACTTTAGAATAAAGGGTAGGAATAAAATTATTCTATACTAATTACACCATTGGCATTTGGCAACTAAGAAGGGTTGTTGGAGTACAATTTTCTGAAATTATTGTTTAAAATCCACTGGGGTCTTTAATCCATTGAATTGACTAGTTATGTTGGTAGTGGATGAGACAAGGGCTTTGAATGAGTCCCAATTTTGAAGAGGTGGAAACCATATACACACATATATTTTGGACCACATTGAAACACAGAAGAACAGAACAGGGACTTTTTTCTTGTTAATTTTACTGGTTTTGAAGCAAAAGAAGCAGCTGAAAAATTAAAGAATGCCGTTGGGGAACTAGGATCTATCAATACTCCTGCATTAATTTGATACTTCCATTTTTGTGATTACCTATTAGTTAATTTCAACTAATACAATGTCCCATTTATTTTTCAAATAAACCAAGTTCCCAGGTGTCAGCTCGTACGAAAATTTATCATCATATTGCTTCATTTCAATATGAGAGCACCAGAATAAAACTTTATAGCTACACAAAGTTAGAACTCATTATCATATATACACACCAGAAAATTGATGACAACCAACCTTGTTATATATAAAATACTAATGTTTTGTAATGAGGCCACATGAGAATCTTTAGATTCATACAATTATCTTCATCTGACAATGAAAAAAAAATAATAGAAATTTCCAACAAAATCTAGAATTATCACATATCACTGTTGTCTCATTGTCCTATTGTGATATGAGGTCCCAAAAATCGGATTCGTCCGTTGGGGTACAAGTGTTTGTCCTGTGGGAATAAGATAGCATACCCTTCTTAAGAGACAAATTTTTTAGAGAGAGATGGTTTCAGGCCCTCTATCTAGGGACTCCCATCCCATTGCCATCAAATCACCTCAACCACTTTTAGGGACTTACAATACTAAAAAATACACTATCTCATGTATTATTCATCACACTTATAGGATAACCTATTTTAGAAATATAAATAAAAAAATATCACATCTTCTACGTATTTTCTACATAATACAACCACAATAATACATTTTCTCTAACACCTAAAACACACAATCATGATTATGTCAACTCAAACTAAAACTGAGGTAGAAAGTGTTTCTAAAGTAGAAGGTTTCCCTTCATGTTATCACTTTCGCTTTCATTTTTAATTAGCAAGTTGAAAGAGCAACACAATACAAGCCATGGTTCAAACAATGTCAATATTTCTCTTTCAGACTTTGAATAGTTTCAATTTTCACATTTTCCCATCTTTTTCCTATGTGTTGGATCTTATATGATGTGGTGTTGGTTGCTTTATCGTTTTTATCAAATTGGCTTGATGAACAGTGGGATGGTTGGAGTTTATTTGGTGAGGAAGGTGGTGAAAGGGTTAGTGTATGGAAATTTAAGATTATTTATTAGGCTGAAATACTTTTATATTGTTTATTTTAATTTATAAAATTAACAAAATAGTATGCCATTGAAATATCTTATTTCTGTGCCCTATTGTTGTGTTTGTTACACTTTATTGCCACTTCTGGTGGTTAGTACTTAATTAGGTCAAGGCATTATAAGATTAATGCTTAATTATTACAATTAGAGTCAAATACTGTCAGAATAAAAAACTAGCCAGTGTAGTCTAAATGGGGATTATTTTCTTTTCTTTTTCATTAGGGTTCGGAGTCAAACTCTTTCAGCAGATTCTATACTGAGATACGATTTATCAACCACCTTTTAGTTAAGAATTAGCAATGCCTTACTAATACTTTCAGCCACTGTTTTATCTGCTGCATCTAATAATGATTTATGGTTGTTTTTTTGTTGGTAATTGAAGCAAACCACTGACTTTTGAAGCACTTGCAACGATATGCAGAGGCATGTGACCACGGAATCCAAGTGACTACTAGTCTTTTCCTTGGAAAACAAATTAAACATTGGTCTCAAATCTAAATAATCACATGCATTAGAATTGGATTTATGCTAAATAATGATTAGGTGAGTTGTTGAATTTGCTATCACTAGCTACTTAGAATAGTATAGTGTATTAGATTTGATGGAACTTCATCGTATTAATCACGTCATCAAAATCCCTCCAAAAGCAAACGTGAAGCAACACCAATTAACAAAAAAGCTTATAAAGTTATTACAAGAAAAATAGTGATACCCTTTCACATCTTATCATATACAGAAAACTAGATCAAATGATAATACTTGTATTTTCTTTCTTTTTTTGGGTTGATATATGACTAATACATGCTGGAACATCATATCTTAAATAGGTTAAATACGGAATCAATTGTAAAAAGAAAATATTTTGAGATGTAGAGAAAAAAGTTGATTTTTTTTATTAAGCAAACCAGTTCTAGTCTTAAGTATGTTGTAATTCCCAAATAATTCCTTTATTAATTAGAGTCAACTTTTGGATGAAAGTGCACGTGTGAAACGAAAAGGAATAGCATCACCTCAATAAAATTGTGCTTTTATAACCTAATTGGGTCAAAAATGCATCAACCATTGCTGTTTGACATGTAGTGCAACAACAGAGTTTCCCATAAAAAAATTGTTAGCACAAGATGCACATGAATGACCAGTAAAACAAAGTTCCATAATGCACGAATTGATTGGAGGATTAATTATTCTTAGATACGCTAAGAAAAAGTACGAAGAAGATAATAAAATAATGGCGAAAAGAATATCCACCTTACGCACTAAACTATTGCTACTAATTTTCTCGATAAGTGGTGAATTAAGTAATAATTTAATTGAAATCAATTATACTCCACGTTAATTAGGTTCATTAAACTAGATTTCCCATAGGTACTAAAATTTCGTACTAGCTAGAAGCCAAGGGTGGTAAGCAAAACAATGGGGCCTTTTTGCTTCATATCTTACAGCTATTTGATGGGGTCATGAACATTAACATACACCATTTTTTTGAAATGAGTTCCTTTGTTGGTGGGGAAAACAATCTTGCCATGCTCAAACAGGTGTAAGAAAATGGTTAAGGCTACTTCTCAATTATTGAAGCAAAAGTCACTATTTGTAATTGAGTGCACCTACCCTTCGTTTTCTTCCAATAATGTCGTGTTAGAGATGAGAGCAGCAAGAACAAGAATGATTTAAACCACTTTTGGCAGCTATGTTTAATGATGTGCCCAAAAATGAGATTCAAATAGGGTTTTCACACATATTATTAGGGATTTGTTTTTCTCTATATAGTTCCCCTTTTTTTATGAAGGTGAACAATAAATGTGCCCCTTTAAGGTTGAAGTTTAAAAAAAACACCTAGGGCTATGGCTGAATGCTTTTCATCAATTCATAGTTTTAAATTTTCAGGTTACCAAAACTTACTATGTTCACAATATTCATGGGCACAAAGATTCTGCTAGTAGACCACCACATCATAAATTGCAATTCTATTTATTGTGGTGAATAGTAGGTGAAAATTGATCAAAGTATTACCAAAAGAAGTGGCAATTGCTATTTACTTTTTTTGCACCAATTGCGTATACTGGAATATTTTAATTTTCTTTTCTTTTCATAGTTCAAAGAAAGAGAGGTTATTTATGTTAAGATCAGGGAATTCACAATACGTATTGATAATTTATGAATATATAGATTGCATTTGAATATTTTTATTTTGCACTAGTAATTTGTCATTATTTAATAAAGTGTTTATTTATACACATAAAAAAATTACATTTTGGTGAATATGTTTAAGATCCCATTTATCTGAAAATGTAACATTTGAACATAAGTTCATCATGTGCTTAACCCACAAGTAACATGCACACATGCTTGTCTTAGACTAAGCCTAAACATTTCTTAGAGGCTAATTTTTCCCAATAAACTCGACTTGTGTGAACACAGCATTAAGCAAATTTACATAAATTAAGGGAATGCCTCTCTTTACACGTTAGGTTGGAGAAAACAAGGAAGAGATTCTTCTATTAGTTTGGTTAGTCTAAGGTTACATTTTCTTCTTTTTTCTCTTGTTGAAAGCTGTGATTTATAGTATTTCTCGAATCAAAAGTACTTGTGCAGTGGTCTTCTGTGTTTTAGGTTGGAATACTTATAATTCCTAACCATAAACTCATATCCCATAACAATAACTATCTAAATTTAAATTCACGACCCAAAGTGTACTATTTGTCCATTGGGGTACAAATATATGATTTTGATGGTCTGTTATGTGCCTTAGATAACCAAACCTAATTTTTTCAGTGTCAACCAGAGATCATAAAATATTCTGGATACTTATTATGAGATAGGGAACTTGTACTTGCATAATAAATAAGTATAAATTTTTGTTCACTGGAAAGATTTATTTTTTTTTCTTGTAAATTAAAATATTTAAATATGTGTCACTCAGAGATTGATGAGACATTAAATACATATATATAATATTATATCATATTATGTGTGTAGTGCAGCTATCAGTGTTGCTTTATGATTCAAGCTTGAATTTGTGTGTGTTTGACCATATTGTAAAGTCTAGACATCATAAGCATACATCCACACGCGTCACAACAATGCCATCAAAATAAACCGTCACTGGAAAGAGCTATTACAACCCCACAGGGCCACTAAAGTCAGGTGTATATATAATAAATGATGTAGAAAAAGGGGGAAAAAGTACTGTGTTTTACTTTTCTTTTCTTTACATTTCTTGGCATCATTTGTTTTATCATTGATATAAAATAAATAAAGTAGGATATATATACCATTTCTTATATATAATCAAAAAATCACATGGATCATGCCTTCAAATTATTGCATCTAGAAGTAACTAGCGACCACAGTATTAAGGCTAAAGTAGCAATTAAAATGGAATATACGTTAGCTCAAATAGTTCTATATAATATTGCAATAATATTTTTAGTCAAATAGTGATACCATTATTAATTAAATTCCTGCTACCTGCTATCTATATATTTACAATGTATGCGTCTTTCTTCCAAATCATCACATCACATTAAATAATGAAATAGCCTAACATGGGACAGAATCAAAATTTAACTCATTTTCTTACCAAATATTTAAAAAAAAAAAATTTGGCCGTCACCAAAATTTGAAGAACTAGTAATCTTGCACCAATTTTTTATTTTTTTATTTTTTCACACATCCATCATGCTCTATACACAGACATTTTTTTTCTTAACAAGTAAAAAAGTAGGGAAATTCACTTTTTTACTTTTTTTACCTTTTGTAGAAAGAAAATGAAAAATAAGAATGATTGGGAGTAACATTTGAATTTGCAGTTCCTCCAAAAGCAAGAACGAAAATGAGAAAAATGAAGTTTGACGTTGCGTGTGTAGAACACCATCACTCATTGCTAGCTGTATGTACCATGACTCCATGAGTTGAATTTCCATCGGAAGAAGCTTCATTCCCTTTGCAAATGTATTAAAAAAAATCAAAGGGTGCACGCAGTACATTAATCATTATTAGTTGTTTTATTCAATCATACATACGATGTAGACTTGTAATATTGTTACCGTCAAGAGGGTCATTTTCTCAGAACAGAAAATCCAAAAACAATATGAAAAGAGGAAGAATGAGCTGTAAAAAAAATAGAAATAAAAATCCAAGGGAGAATCTTCCTTTAACCTTTATTCTTGTCCTCTCAAAGCAGAACTATATAATGTAAGCTTAGAACAACTTTCTACACGTATCTTTCGCTTCATTTGCATCATCATGAAACCACAACACCAATCCCTTACTTGCATTATATTGTATATGAAGCTCGTAACAACAAAGAGGATCACTAACAAGAAAAAGAAGAAGAGAGAGAGAAGAATAAAGTGATTACAAACAAGAAGCAGAAAAAAAATCATATATTATATGGCCCTTGAAAGGAAAAATTGCTGAAGGGACCCATATAGAAAGGTTAAGTAATAAATAAGTACTATGCAATTCATGAAAATAAAATAAAAGAAAAAAAATACAAAAATAATAAAATTGTTGAACTTAAAGTTCCTAATCGAGAATTATGAACTAATTTCTCGATATATTGTATCGATTTTGGCAGGTCATAGATATTATTCCATATACATGAACCTGAAAAATCGTATTTTTACCAAACACTTGAGAGAGAAAAAAAAAAAAAAAAACATGATTATGAACTAATCATACCACACACAAAAATATGAAAAAAAAAACCATACTTCAATGGGTACATTAGTGTAATAATTTGCCTGAGTTCAAGGCCACAAGGAAAGAACCATGCTTTCTGACTCTTGCATTGAAACCATGTTCATGTCACCGATGAAGTACCCACCGTCATAAATGCCGTGGCACCACGGGTGAGGATAGGGCCACCCTTCATTCGGGTCAAGGAAAACGAACTCCGTATTCGGGTCGGGCGAGTCGAAGCTAGACCCCAAAGGCGGCAGCTCCACAATCTCGCCGAGGTCGTCCTCCGGCGCGGCGGCGGGCGAGGGAGGAGGCGCCTCCATGGAGGCGGCCTTGGCGGCGGCGGCCTGGACGTCGCGGGGGGAGTTGGAGGCGGGGCGCGGCAGCGAGGCGGCGAGTTCGGGGAAGTTAAGGATGGCCGAGGAGCCCTTTATGGTAAGCGCCGCCACGTCGTGCGCACGCGCCGCCATCTCGGCGGTGGCGAAGGTGCCGAGCCAGATGCGGTTCTTCTTTCGCGGCTCGCGGATTTCCGACACCCATTTTCCCCACGTGCGCATTCTGACTCCTCTATACACCGAATGCTTGTGGTCGTTACTATTACCGTTGTTGTCGTTGTTTCTACCTCGTTTCTTCGAACTCGACGATGACGATGAAGAAGTGGTAGTTGAACTGACGGCGTTTCTTGTCTCTGATTCTGAGGACGGTGCTGGGTCGACCATTGTTTAAGGAATAGAACGTTCTTGGTTGTTGTTGTTCTTGGCTTGATGTGTGTGTGTGTGTGTGTTTTTGCTTCTATGTCCCTATGATAGTGACACAGTGTTATGTGAAAGAGTGAATGAAAATGAGGTGAAGAAGAGTTTGAGTGAGGGGGGGTTTTAGTAGAGGGAGAGAAGAAGGGGGAAATTAATTGAGAAGAGAAAATAAACGTGGGGGGTTATGTACGTAAGCAAGGACCCTCGAGAGACCCACACGAATGGCTCAGCTTTCAAAACCCCATCATCAAAAAACTATGAAAATGCTACTTCCATAACTAAGCTTACTTATATCATTTTTATACTTAATTTGTTTGGAGGTGCAGAAGGATGGAGGAAGGTGACAAGCCTCATGCATAGCTCACACACAGGCTGGCACAGGTGTTGCAGACTCCTTTCAACACATTTTTCATGGCATGCCATGCCATGGCCTAATTTTTATATATCAATAATAATCTCATTTTTTTTTTCCTCTTTCACTCTTCTTACATTGTTTGTATCTTGGGAGAAGCATAAATCAGAAGGGATAATAAAAATCACTATTAGTTATATATGAGTTATGTTGTTTTGTTCTCCTTTTTACCTAGGGATACTGTTATTGTCCCATTCTATCTTTTTTTTTTTTTTTTTTTTTTTTTTTTCTTTGGCTAGCTACTATACTAGCAAACACTATCACCAACATCACTAATATGCCCTCATGGCTTCTACTTCTTTTCGACACATTATTATGAAAACGTTCCTATGTAGTAACTTCTTTTGTCCCAGAAAAGAAGAAAACATTTCCTATGATTAGTGTGGTGTGGTTAGATTAAGAGTGTATAATTAATTACGATTATGTCATGACATCATTAAAATAATATACTGTAAACTATGTCGGTGATGTTACTATTCATTATATATTCAAGCTTTGTACCAAAAGGATTGGGAGGGATTTGAAGAACTATAAGGAGGTGTTATGGAGTGTTTTTCTGGTTAGGGTTCATTTTGTTGAAGAGATAGAACCAATAAGCTGAAGAGGAACAAGCTTCGTACAAGTTGAAAGTAAATTTGGAGTTTAAGTTTATGTAAGTTCCCTTTTCATGTATGTCATGGAGACTTAAGAGACGGTGATAATATATATTATTATTTTATTTATATATAATATTTTATTAATAAAATAAAGTGTGTCAAATAAAAGTATAAATGAATAGTATTGTCAAAATAGTATTTTTTGGAATTAAAGTGTCATTTATTTTTCCGGATGAAATAAAAAGTAACAAGAATAGAGGGGTATTTACATTTTAAATCCACTTATTCACTTGTAGCATATTTTGCATAGACACAAAATAAATTTAAATTATTGTGAGAATTCATTTTACTTTGACTTATTTTAATTAAAAATATATTTTTTAATTGAAAAAGTAGGATTAAGTCGAATTTGGAAATGTAATAATCCGCTTTCACTATTGTTTTGCATTGGTAAAATGGAATTATTAGTGATACATCTTCATGGACATTTGTTGAACTCACTTATCATTATTAGTTGAAAATTGTCAAAAATTTATAAAATTTCACTAACTTTACTTCTTGTTTTGAAGTGATTCCGATTGAACAAAATGTTAAAGACGGAAACTAAACGAGTATTAAGCAGAAAGTATACTTCTGTACACAAAAATATGCTTTTATCTATTAAAGTTAATTTTATTTTTATAAATATGATTAGTGAAAATAAAGAAAATGGTTATATTTTACTGATAGATCATGTTAAATTTTATAATTGACTTATTTGTAATAATTTATTTCATCACAAATGTATACTAATAAAATTCATAAAATCCACTTTTTAAAATTATAATTGTACATGTATATTCAATAACACATTCTATTTTTAAATACTCATAATATTTATTTATTTTTAATCAAACTGAACGTAGATATTTATACTGATACTTATATATATGGACCCAGCAATAATAGTCGTCCCTCAAATTTAGTTTTATATTTGCCAAAGTCCAATATAATAATATAATTGGTTAGTAAAGAGGACAAGAATTATAATTACTTTAAAAAAAATGAATAAACTAGAAGTCTCCTCAAGAAGAGATTACTTCAGAGAAAAAGGGACGTGTACTCATTTAGGTACACATACATTTGTATTGCAGTATAAACAAATAAAATGGTAAAAAAACATTTTATATTATTTGGACCAATTGGATTTTGTGGTGCACTCAGTCCTACCAAAGCGTTAAAAACATTTTTATAGTTATCATTTAGCATGATTCATTAAGATATATTTAAATCACAAATGTAACACTTGTCATTTTAAACTTTGCAATAATTATGATCAATATTGTAATTAATTTAAGCAAGTATACTAATCAAACAAAAAAATATAGTAAATATATGTTCCCCAAGAAAACTATATAATGACAAATTTTCACAAGGAACTACTATTACTAGGAGGGAGTGTGATGTAGTTAAGCAATCTAACAGTGCATACAGAAAATTGTATCTATAAAATCTATTGTTCTTCATTTAAAAGTTTCTTGATATAAAATTAAATATAGAAATAGTTGGAAGTTTAAATAAATTTATGGGTCTCTTCCTATTATTTCGAAGGAAAAATACAAATAAAACTATAAGCATATTGTCATGGAGCCTGCACACAGTTTTGGAATATCTTAACCTAAAACAATATCAACTATAGGATTTAAGGGGGTAAAGTGGTCCATACCGACTTAAAAAAACTAATAATTACTCACCAATTTTTTTTCACGAATTCTTAAGTAGTAATTAGGTAACATAAACTTACCCACACATTATATCTTAAAGTAAAAAAAAAAAAAGAAATCCACTTATGATTACTTATAATTTATTTATATGTAACTTTAAATGATCTATTGATAATTGATAATTATATATGTGGATAACATAACAAGTCTGGTAGAGAACATTATT
>Ga0209489_101523_pt1 | contig 47669 bp, 22 predicted proteins | sample SiratrowhiteBW_FD_187527 | JGI IMG/M metagenome (GOLD analysis project Ga0209489, IMG submission 187527) | Root nodule microbial communities of legume samples collected from California, USA - Siratro white BW (SPAdes) (version 2) | ecosystem: Host-associated > Plants > Roots > Nodule | place... | reverse complement strand
ACACATATATATATATATATATATATATATATATATATATATATATATTAAAATTAAACTAACATTTACTATAATCAATTAATATTCACTGCTAAAATATGATTGTTTGGAATAATGATGATATTATAAAACTACATAACGAGAACAACTTCTATTTAGATAAGTTTAGAGAAATCTCAGCAATATAAAATAATCCTTATGTCAAATATGAAACACTTTCTATCGAGTACTCAAATATTAAAATTGATACCGTCTTCGAGATTATTTATATGTCTGTCGAATATGAATTTTAATTTCAATGATACTTAAATTGATATTTACCTTACCTATTATTCAATCATAAGAGTATCACATGTATAGACATTGGATACATGATACTAGTCTAGGATACGAACCCCGATAGATACCTTGCTTATCAAATTTAATTAACCAAAAAAGAAGAAAAGTTAAAATAAATGATCCTGACATGATTATTTGAGATAGGCAAAATAAAATACGCTTTTAAATGGAATAGCAAACCTTTCATACTAGAATAATACTAATCACATATGTGAGTTAAATAATTATGCAGTTAATTGAAATTATTTTAGATTGATTATCTAGATCACGGTCTATGCTAGCACTTGAAGATGGACCATGATTTTGTATTGAAACATAGGCAAGATTCATCAGTTCCAACCGCGCTAAAAAACAAATAAGACACAATTTAAGACTTTCAATGTCAATAGAAAAAGTGTGACCTTTCTTAAATTCTTGATAATAAGTAAACAACTATTCACATTTAAAAAATACAAATACTTAAATTCAATTTATAATCTTAACCTTCTCATATAAGTTAATACATTTTTAATAAATGGATTTGAATTTTAAATTTATATTTTTGAAATTTAAATTTATCTAATTAAATTGAATTTAAATCAAATGCCTTTTTAAATTTTTATAAAATTTTAAAGTAAGGTTTATTTTAAAAAATTGTTTGGTATTGTTGGTTTTAATTGAGAATATTCACTTGGTATGCAAAATATCTCTTTGATTGGGAAATGCGTGGAAGCATTATCAAATTGGTTTTGTACAAAAATATTATTTATTCAGGCTTCTGTCAAGATATCATTAACTTAATCTCTTTGAGAATATTATCAAAATAAGCTAAATCGATGTGTTGGCAGCTAAACATCGACCAGTGTTTCATTATCTTAAACTTTATCGTCAACATAAATTCAATGGAGTTCTCAACACAATATTGGTTTAAGCATTCTCAACCTCGATCAAAACGTTATTAACTTGTTTACTTAACCTAGAAAAATTTGTCCTGACATGAAAGTTTGTTTACTAAACTTGAACAGCGGACCTGAAAAAATTAATAAATTTTATTCATCTTATAAAATATTCTTTCATTTTCTATAGATAAGAATGAAAGGAAAGAATTTTTTATGATAAAAGTAACTAGATGCATTAAGCATACTCAAGTGCTCACATTATTAGAGAATCAAAATTGAGAAAAAAAATTATAAGCAAAAATAATTTAATATGGTGAAAAAAATCAATATGTGAAAGAATAAAAGGAATAATTATAATTGAAATTAAATAAAAAAAGTCTTAAATTTTTTTAATTATTTAGTAAAAATATAAATAGTAATTAGTTCAAATAAAATAAAATTTAAATTTATTAAATATTTTAATGCTAATTTTATCTAAATTAAATGGATTTAAATTTAAACTAATTTCAATTTAAATTATACTTAAAAAATAAATCATTTTGATCTAATTAAATAAATATGAATTTAAATAGAATATATTTTATTGAATGTATATAAATATCTTTTCCGAGCAACCACCATATACAGTAATTAAAGATACCCTGTGGAACTATCCAACAAAATGAATAAATTGATAACAACTGGTATCTAGAATGCTTAGCCCAAAAAAAAAGATATTAACTAACAACTAGTGACTGCCATTCATTAGTTAACATTAAATACCAATAACCTTTTGCTGATAAAATAATAAGCCATGTGAAATAATCACTTCTTATATAAAAGTTAAAGTATTCTTAAAATATTTTATTTTATTTAATTAATTATTTGTTAATAAAAAATAATAATCATTGCATTCATCAACCAGATAGAAATAATCAGCTATAACAAAAATTAGAAGATCGAGTAACACGCTGAATTAACTTTTTTTGTTCAAATATAAATAAAAATATAAAACATGGAAATAAACATAATACAATTAGTTATATCATGTATTTTTTTTTATCACAGCCCATATTATAATAATTCATAATCAATTGTAAAATTCATATAATTATATTTTTTTCTAAATGATTTTAGAAATTTAATAAATGAAGATTAATAATATATAAATAATAAAAACTCAAATAAGATAATAACAATATACCAAATAAATTAAACAAATATTATCAATCAATTAGTCAAATTATCTACGTTACAATTATAGCGTATACACTTCATGTATAATGAAAAACAAATAATTTGTCAGTTGTTTATATATCATTTCGCCATATTCCTTGTTAGAATATCATGATTAGTGCGAAAGTTATTATTGTATTATTATAAAAAGATTCTGAGTTACACATAGATGAAGAAAAGGACAAGGTATAGAAGATAGAATTATAATTTAAAAGAACGAGCTGTTATATCACTGTTAAAAAAACAATTATTTTATAATAAAATATTATATCATAATAAAATTTATATGTTCTACTGTCTGTGGTGTCAAAATAGATAGGCTCTTTCAGTGATGTGTGAACATGGGTGTTTGTCAAAATCATAAATCATTAGGAAGAAATTGAAAAGGCCGAAGAAAGCAGGATATACAGCTCATACATAAGCTATTCTCGAGAATTCGTAAGGAAAAAATAATTATTTTAATACTCCTGTTGATACCATATTCTCATTTAACACTCATTCTTATTAATAAAATATTATATACTAATAAAATAATAATATATATAAGTATGAAATGAATATAAAGAATGAACAATAGTATTAAAATAACACTACCCAGTTCATAATAGTCTATACCAACACATGAAGGGCGGCTTCATCATGCACTCCCGTACCTTCTTAAACTAGCCTTAATTAGCTTAATTAGAATATGCGATGATTCAATTATTTTCATCTAATGAATTCTGGATTGGTTTATTCCGAAATTAAAAATAAACTTTTAAATTAAACTATTTTGAAATAGGATTTTATCTTTTGAAACAGGTTATTTCGAAAAGTAAAATCTTATTTTAAATAAGCTTAATTTAAAAAAATTATTTTTAACTTGGAAATATATTTTATTCTTTTGAATTGGTCTATTTAGAAAGTTAAATTTATATTCCAAATTACTTAAATTCATTTCAACAAAATTTAATTTTTGAATTTTGTAATTCGATAATTCTTCGAATTACAGGATCTGAAATATAAAATCAAAATCCACCCGCAAAACTTAATTCCTACAAAAAGCTTTCCTCAGTATATCACCGTCACGCTACACTAAAAAATGCACCCACCTCCATTTTTACTCTTCTAAAATCTATATATTCTTATCCAGGACAATATAATCTTTTTCAAATGTACGTTTTGAAAAATTCAAAATCTAGAAAAATGGAAGGTAGTTGGAGGAAGAAGCCATCCACGTGAAGATGTACGCCATTTTTGGACAAAAACATACTCAAGTTTCAGACGACAAAATACCCACGATTCTAATAGGAAAGTCTGACCTTCTTTAAAGTCTTGATTATAAATGATCAATTATTTACACATAGAAAGGTACAGATATTTATAATTGTACCTACCTAAATCATTTAAATATATTTTTAGTAGATGGGTTCTAATTTCAAATTTATATTCTTGATTTTATATTTAATCTGATTAAATTGAATGTTTTTTAGATTTAAAAAAATTAAAATTAATGTTCATTTTAGAAAATTGTTTTGTCGCTGTTGGTTTTAATTGAAATTTTTACTCGGTATGCGAAAATATCTTTTTGATTTGAAAATGTCGAATCATTATTATTATTAGGTATCAACTAGTGTTTTATCATCTTAAACTTAAATAGATTATCCTCCACAAATTCAATCAAGTCAATTCAGAGTTGGTTGAAGGTTTTAGGTGAGAGATGAGGAAAAAACACAATTTGTAGTTGGAATAAGGTGAATAATTCAACTACCACAACTTAAAGAGGAGTATCAAAGCAGTTATTGGCACATTGTGTTACACACCATTTATATCACTGTGCTTCAAAACCTGACTTGTCAAAATCCGGCAGTTAGTAACTTTTTATGTTGCAATAGTATCGTATCTAACTGGTAATCTATTCGTGAGTGATAGTTGTGAAATATTGAATGACTGCCACTACTTGTTAGCTAGTATTTTTATTTTTTTTTTGGTCTATGGGTTCAAGAGATCAGTTGTTATTGGATAGTTCCATGGGTCTCTTTAACTAGTGTATATGATGGTTTCTCTGAAAACATATTTATATAAATTCAATAAAATAAATTACATTTTAAAGTAATATTTATTTAATTAGATCAAATTGATTTATTTTTTTAACATAATTAACATTAGAATTAGTTTAGACTTAAATCCATTTAATTTAGATAAAATTAGCATTAAAATATTTCATAAATTTAAATTTTATCTTATTTGAACTAATTACTATTTATATTTTTTACAAAATAATTTAAATATTAAATTTTTATTTAATTTCAATTCTAATTATTCCTTTTATTCTTTCATACATTAATTTTATTTCACCATTAAATTAGTTTTGCTTATAAATTTTTCCCTCAATTTTTATACTCTAATAATATGAACACCTGAGTATATTTAATGCATCTATTTACTTTTACTATAAAAACTTATTGTTTTATAAATTTTCTTATTTCCTCTCATTCTTATAGATGGAAAACAAAAAATATATTATGTGATAAATAAAATTTATTGATTCTTTTAGGTCCGCCGTTCAAATGTTTAAGTTTATCAGCTAGTTAACAAACTTTTATGTCAGGGTAAACCTTTTTTAGATTGAATTAAGTAAAATTATGTTTTTGATTTAAGTTGTGGATGCTTCAACCCTCATGTATTTTTTAATCATCAATAAAAAATGTGTAAATTAGAAATATTTAAGGGACGCATTAACCTTTTTAAAGTAACCAAAAATATTACCTTAAAATTGTCCCTAACATTCAAAAAGATTTAACAAAAGTTTATCCTTGAATAGATGACCATTCTACAAATAACAATTTATTTAAGTATAAATGCTCTTTAACATATTTATGGATGTGGAAGTATCAATGCTCTTTAACATTTTGGTAAAAATACCATCAACCTTTGCATTCCTTACCCAGGCAGAAGGAACCAGTTATAGTAGTCACAGAAGTTAGAAAATCCAAAAAGAGGCTGAATTAACTTCATGCACAACTATAAAATAAAAATATAAAACACAGAAATAAACATAATACAATTAGTTATATCATGTATTCTTTTTTTATCACAACTCATATTATAATAATTCATAATCAATTCTAAAATTCATATAATTTTTCGTAAATATTTTTAAATTTAGTAAATGAATTAATAATAATATATAAATAATAAAAACTCAAATACAATAATAATCATACCAAATATTATATTCTAAAGAAAAAATGTTCCTAATCAATTAGTCAAATTAACTACGTCACAATTATAGTTTTTTATAAGTAAATAATAATTGAATTAAAAGGAATATTTTAGAAATGTACAAAAGAAAATAACACATTTTAACATGTTACTGTTGTCAAATATATTACCCTTCCAAAAGAGTGAAGACTCATTACATGCTTAACTTACAATTTGTCTTCCCACCACGAGATGGAATATACTTAACAAACTATTCCATACCCCTTCTAAATAACTCCAAATGTTGTCTACATTTTGGAGTGTCTATATGAATATATCCATGATACCCTTTCCACAATTATAGTATATACATTTTCATGTTAATAAACAATATCCTTGTATAATGAAAAAACAAATAATATGTCAATTGTTAGAATATCACGATCAGTGTAAACGTTATTATTATTTACTATAAAAAGATTCTGGGTTACGTGTACATGAAAAAAGGTCAAGTTAGATATAATTTGAACGATGGATACGTGATTTGATATCACCCTTCCCAAAAATAAAAAATCTATTTTACAACTGTTTTTATAATAAAATATCACAATAAAATAATAATTTATTTAAGGGTAATGTATTTTAGTGCTACGGTCAAAAGATAAAGCTCTATGTGAACGTGGGTATTTGTCAAAGAACAATTATATGTTATTTGACAGGGAATTGCTATTCCTATATTAAGTTGGATGTATCGATTCCAATAACACTTAAAACCAAAGAGAGCGTTCAATTAGCTTTCATACCAAGATGGAAGGCATAGTTCACAGAACGGTGGAAGTGAATGGCATAAAAATGCATGTTGCAGAGAAAGGAGAAGGTCCTGTGGTCTTGTTCCTCCATGGCTTCCCTGAACTATGGTACTCCTGGCGCCACCAGATTCTGGCTCTGAGCTCCCGAGGATATCACGCTGTTGCACCAGATCTACGTGGCTACGGTGACACAGAGGCACCAGCTTCAATCACCAGCTACACCTGCTCTCATATAGTGGGTGATCTGGTTGCGCTTATAGACTCTCTGGGTGTTGACCAAGTCTTCCTTGTGGCTCATGACTGGGGAGCCCTTATTGGCTGGTACCTCTGCATGTTTCGCCCTGAAAAAGTGAAGGCCTACGTCTGTCTCAGTGTTCCTTTCCTTCGCAGACACCCCAACGTCAGAACCGTCGATGGCATGCGTGCTTTGTACGGAGACGACTACTACATCTCCAGATTTCAGGTTATATTCTTGTTCTAACTAACCGCTGTTTTTTCATTTCACTTTTACTTTTTCAGCGATGGCAAGCTGATCTTAAACATAAAGGGTAGCCCGATTAGTTGCTAGATGCATATAAAGCTTTAAATCAATCTTTTTCACGTGAAATGAAAGGGGAATTTAGCGCATTAATGTTAGATCTGATGCTAATAATCGTTTTCAAAACCTATGACAGAAACCAGGTGAAATGGAGGCTCAGATGGCTGAAGTTGGGACTGAGTATGTGCTCAAAAACATCCTCACAACTCGGAAAACTGGTCCTCCAATCTTTCCCAAGGGAGAGTATGGAACTGGATTCAATTCAGATATGCCTCACACCTTGCCCTCTTGGCTCACCCAAGATGATCTTGCCTTTTATGTATCCAAATTTGAGAAAACGGGCTTCACAGGACCGTTGAATTATTACAGAAATTTTAACTCGTATGTGATTAATTTATTGTTTCACCTTGCATAATTTTTTCGGGGGAAATATTTGGAAAACATGATAAGAATCATACATTAACTGTTTGTTGTTTATAGAAATTGGGAGCTGACAGCAGCGTGGAGTGGAGTGAAAGTCAAAGTGCCGGTAAAGTTCATCACAGGTGAGTTGGACATGGTATACACCTCACTAAACATGAAGGAGTATGTCCATGGAGGAGGTTTCAAAGAAGATGTGCCAAATTTAGAAGAAGTGATTGTGCAGAAAGGAGTAGCTCACTTCAACAATCAAGAAACAGCTAAGGAAATCAATAATCACATTTATGATTTTATCAGTAAGTTTTGATCACAAAACGAATTGAAACTGGAACACAGTTGCAAGGTGGTAGGTGACAAAGGTTGTAGGTGGTGAAAGCAGTTGAAACTGGAACCGTTACTGTTGGGTTTATCTTACTTATGAGATCAGTGGATTTCTGATGTAGAATGTGTCTCTTTGACCTGATAAATTCAAAGAGAAAGAGAAATAATAATAAATTACGAACAATCAAGTTTCTAATACATTTTGATTCGTGTCTTTCTCAAATCTCTTTTTTTTGTATTTCAATTTTTTCTAAAAATTTGAGATATAGCAACTTCAATATCATAATACATTGAAACAGGAGGTATAAATTTATTTAACAAAATGATAAATCATATAAAATTATCTTAAAAATTTGTTAACAAATTCTTCATCAGTAGTAGAGAAATAATAGTAGAGAAATAATAGTTTCTTAGTTTGATTAGCATTTCGATATATTACAGCTTTGTTAGTTGATTTTGTTTCATCAGAACTCAAATCTAATTTTTCTTACTATATTATTCAATAATAACAAGAAAATATGAATGCTATAATTAATTGTTCCTTTCAATTATTTGAATACCTTAATCTAACGATAATGAAAATTTCAAGTATTTAAACACCTTAATCCAATGATAATTTCAAGTATTTAATTAATCTAATGATAATGAAAATTTCTAGTATTTAATCACCTAATCCAATGATAATTTCAAATATTTAAATAATTTTATTAATGCAATCCAATAATAATAATAATAATAAATTATGTGAATGAGGTATGGAAAAATTTGACATCCAATAGATAATACGCAATATGATGTCTAGAGGTTTAGAGAAACTTGTCAGATATAATAAAGAATTAATAATTTAGAAAATAGAAAATTTTGATATCTTATTGATAATACGCTCGCTGTACAAATTTACCAAATGTAATAAAGAATTAATGATTTAAAAATATTTATAATATCTTCATTTAAATTTTTTAATTTAATAAATGATTCAAAAGGGGTAAAATGAGTTTTGTATTTAAATTTCTTTTTCTTTATCAAACATTGAGTTAAAATAATATTATATTTTTATAAGTTTAATATTTAAAACAACATCCACAATCCTTTATCTCAAAATTATGGAATAATAGATATTTCATATTTGTTTCCCAAAAACATAAGATAAATATTACTGTCATATTATATTTTACATGTACAGATTTACCATTATTATTAATACAAAAATCAAATCTCACATGAAAGAATAATTTGATAACTTAAACTTAGAGTGTGGATTATTATAGATTGTTCTGATATCAAATATGAAATCCTTTAATTTCAATAATATTTAGATTAATATTTATAAGCGACTGTGACTTTATAAATATAACACATTATGATTTTGTTTTTACTTTAATATTAATTTTATCTAAATTAAATATATTGAGAAAATTTGATATAAAAGAATGATGTCATTTTTAACCCAAAATATTACGGTATTAAGTTTTTGGGTTAAATTAATTTCTATTTTAATTATACTTAAAAAATAAATCATTTTAATCTAATTAAATAAATATGGATATAAATATCTTGTCAGAGTAACAACCATATGCAGTAGTTAAAGATACGTGGAACTATCCAACAAAATGAATAAATTGATAACAACTGGTATCTAGAATGCTTAGACCAAAAAAGAAATATTAGCTAACAACTAGTGACTGCCATTCATTATTTAACATTAAATACCAATAACCTTTTGCTGATAAAAAATAAGCCACATGAATTAATCACTATTTATAAAAAAGTTAAAGTATTCTTAAAATATTTTATTTTATTTTATTAATTATTTGTTAATAAAAAATAATAATATTTGCATTCATCAACCAGGTAAAAATAATCACCTAATCATCACAAAAATTAGATAATCGAGTAAGACGCTCAATTAACTTTTTTTTTTTCAAATATAAATAAAAATATAAAACGTGGAAATAAACATAATAGGATTAGTTATATAATGTAATTTTTTTATCACAGCCCATATTATAAAATAATTCATAATCAATTGTAAAATGCATATAATTATATTTTTTAAATGTTTTTAGAAATTTAATAAATCTTATAAAGATAGTATGGTATCATATAAAAAAAAATTAAATCTAACTTAATTTTAGAAACAGGGTTATAAGACATTTGTGAAAACTTCATACAACAAAATAATATTTTAAATAAAACAAATATTATCAATCAATTAGTCAAATTATCTACTCACAGTTATAGTATATACATTTCATGTATAATGGAAAAATAAATAATTTGTCAGTTCTTTATATATCACTTTCACCTATTCCTTGTTACAATATCATGATTACTGAAAGAATTATTATTGTATTATTATAAAAAGATTCTGAGTTACATGTAGATGAAGAAAATGACAAGTTATAGAAGATATAACTATAATTTTAAAAACGATCTTTTACATCACTGTTCAAATAACAATTATTTTTATAATAAAAATATTATTTTATAATAAAGTAATAATTTATATGTTTTATTGTCTGTGCAGTCAAGAAAAACATGCTGTAAATATGGATGTTTGTCAAAAATCATTTGAAAAGAAATGAAAAGAAGGGTGTACGATAACATTACTGTTTATCTTATACATTTATTTAACAATCTATATTTTTATTATTATTTTATTATTTATATAATATTTTATTAAATAAAATAATGTTAAATAAGTGTAATAAATGTTCAGTGACGTTAAAATGAAAAAGGTAGAAGAAAGCAGGATATACAGCTCATACATCTATTCACAAGGATTCATAATATACAGCTCATACATCTATTCACAAGGATTCATAATGGTCCATATCAACAAGCATTAAGAACTGCTTGCTTTTCTGTGCCTTCTTCCTCCTCAATGACCCAATTATTTTCATTTGATCTTTTGGATTGGTGTATTTCTGAAAAATAAAAATAAGTTTTTGGATTAGAAAATAAATTTTCCAGGAATAGGATAATTTAAAATAAAATTTTACCTTTTAAAACATGCGTAAAATCCAAATCCTATTTCAGAACAGTTTAATATAAAAACCTATTTTTAGCTTTCAAAATAGTTTATTCTGAAAGGTACAACCACTATTGATCACCACAATTAATCATAACTAACTTTACACTATAAAAAAAAAAATGCATGTACTTTCATTTTTATCCTAAAATTTATACATCATTCTTATTAAAGATAATATAATCTTTTTAAAAGGAGCATTTTAAAAAATTAAAAAGTTATAGCAGAAATAAGGTACGGAGGTGTAGGAAGATGTATACCTTTTTGGACAAAAACACTGTAAGTTTCAAACCATACAATACCAACAATTCTAATTGAAAAGTTTGACCTTTTTTAAATTCTTAATTATAAATAAACAATTATTTACACACATAGAAAGGCACAGACATTTATAATTGTACCTACCTAAATGGTTTAAATATATTTTCAGTAGATGGATTGTGATTTCAAATTTATATTCTTGAATTTTGTATTTAATCTAATTAAATTGAATGCTTTTTAGATTTTAAAAAAATAAAATTAATGTTCATTTTAAAACATTGTTTGGTTGCTATTGGTTTCAATTGAAATTTTTTACCTGGTATGCCAAAATATCTTTTTGATTTGGATGTGTCGAATCATTATTAGTAGGTATCAACTAAGGTTTTATCATCTTGAACTTAAATAGATTATCGTCCACAAATTCCAAATGAAGACATAATTTTAGCCATATTGTGCTCTAAATTATGCTGCATTGTGTAACTTTTTATTTTGCAATATTATGTAACTGCTAATTTACTAGTGTATGATAGTTTATTCACTTTTATTCTAAGAAGTAGTTGTTAAATATTGAATGGCTGCCACTACTTGTTAGGTAGTATTTCTTTTTTGTCTATGCCTTCTAGAGATCAGTTGTTATCCATTTATTCATTTTGTTGATAGTTTCATGGGTCTCTTTAACTACTGTATATGGTGGTTTCTCTGAAAAGATATTTATATAAATTCAATAAAATAAATTATATTTTAAATTAATATTTATTTAATTATATCAAATTGATTTATTTTTTTGGATATAGTTAACATTTGAATTAGTTTAAATTTAAATCCATATAATTTAGATAAAATTAACATTAAAATATTTCATAAATTTAGATTTTATTTTATTTGAACTAATTATTATTTATATTTTTTACTAAATAATTAAAATCTTAAATTTTTATTTAATTTCAGTTCTAATTATTCCTTTTATTCTTTCATACATTAACTTTTTTTCACCATTAAATTAGTTTTGCTTATAAATTTTTTTCTCAATTTTATATTCTAATAATATGAACACCTGAGTATGTTTAATGCATCTATTTACTTTTACTATAAAAACTCATTGTTTTATAAATTTTCTTATTTCCTCCCATTCTTTATCTATGGAAAACAAAAGAATATTTTATGTGATAAAATAAAATTTATTGATTCTTTTAGGTTCGCTGTTCATGTTTAAGTTCATCAGCTAGTTAACAAACTTTTATCTCAGGGTAAACTTACCCTCTTGACTAATTCCTTACCCTCTTGGCTCACGGAAGACGATCTTGCCTATTATGTATCCAAATTTGAGAAAACGGGCTTCACAGAACCCTTGAATTATTACCGAAATTTGAACTTGTATTATTATTTCTCCTTGCATAATCTTTTTCGGGGAAAAATATTTGGAAAACATGATAAGAATCATACATTAGAAAGAGAGAGGTAATTAATTAACTGTATGTTGTTTACAGAAACTGGGAGCTGACAGCAGCGTGGAGTGGAGTGAAAGTCAAAGTGCCGGTAAAGTTCATCACAGGTGAGTTGGACATGGTATACACCTCACTAAACATTAAGGAGTACATCCATGGAGGAGGTTTCAAAGAAGATGTGCCAAATTTAGAAGAAGTGATTGTGCAGAAAGGAGTAGCTCACTTCAATAATCAAGAAGCAGCTGAGGAAATCAATACTCACATTTATGATTTTATCAACAAGTTTTGATCACAAAACGAATTGAAACTGGAACACAGTTGCAAGGTGGTAGGTGGCGAAGGTTGTAAGTGGTCAACACAGTTGAAACTGGAACCGAACTGTTGGGTTTATCTTACTTATGATAAGTGCATTTCTAATTTCTATTGTTTCTCTTTGACCTGATTATTCAAAGATAAAGATAAATAATAATATAATAATATTATGAAAGAAAAATATTAAAATAGTGTATTTTATTAATAAAATATTATATATAAATAAAATAATAATATATATTAATGTTAAATTATGTAAAAATAAATAATGATGTCAACCTCACACGTACAAACAACTGTAGACGCCGGTATCAAGCTACTATTCATGATAGAATCCAAATAAAATGAGACACACAGTACACTGACTCCTTATGTTTGGCTGATAAAATCAAGAACACACACAGAACTTTAAACAAAGCACCGTATCAAATTGAGTTAGCATCAAACTCACTCTCACAGCAAGAAGAGAAGAGATGGAGGGCGTAGTAAACAGAACAGTGGAAGTGAATGGCATAAAAATGCATGTTGCAGAGAAAGGAGAAGGTCCTGTGGTCTTGTTCCTCCATGGCTTCCCTGAACTATGGTACTCCTGGCGCCACCAGATTCTTGCTCTGAGCTCCCGAGGATATCACGCTGTTGCACCAGATCTACGTGGCTACGGTGACACAGAGGCACCAGATTCAATCACCAGCTACACCTGCTTTCACATAGTGGCTGATCTGGTTGCGCTTATAGACTCTCTGGGTGTCCAACAAGTCTTCCTTGTGGCTCATGACTGGGGAGCCCTCATAGGTTGGTACCTCTGCATGTTTCGCCCTGAAAAAGTGAAGGCTTATGTTTGTCTCAGTGTGCCTCTCTGGCCCAGAAACCCAAAAGTGAAGCCCGTTGATGCCATGCGGGCCGTATACGGAGATGACTACTATATCTGCAGATTCCAGGTTAGTAAATTCTCTCATTTTCCTCATTTAAACAAGAAATTAATTAAAACATTTTTTTTTATTTATGTGTGAAACTAGGGGAGAAGGTTGTGGAAAGTTATGTTATGGTAGATCTAATTGTATTTAAAACGTTTGACAGAAACCAGGCGAAATGGAGGGTCAGATGGCTGAAGTTGGGACTGAGTATGTGCTCAGAAACATCCTCACTACTCGCAAACCTGGTCCTCCAATCTTTCCCAAGGGAGAGTTTGGAACCGGATTCAATCCAGATATGCCTGACACCTTGCCTTCTTGGCTCACCCAAGATGATCTTGCCTTTTACGTATCCAAATTCGAGAAAACGGGCTTCACAGGACCCTTGAACTATTACAGAAATGGAAACACGTAGGATAATTGTTTGCCACTGTATATTCTTAATCAATGTTTACTTTTTGGGGGGTAAACATTTGGAAAATATAATGAGGAGCACTAATTAATTAACTACATGTTTACAGAAATTGGGAGCTGACAGCACCGTGGAGTGGAGTGAAAGTCCAGGTGCCGGTAAAGTTCATCACAGGTGAGTTGGACATGGTATACACCTCACTAAACATGAAGGAGTATATCCACGGTGGAGGTTTCAAAGAAGATGTGCCAAACTTAGAAGAAGTGATTGTGCAGAAAGGAGTGGCTCACTTCAATAATCAAGAAGCAGCCGAGGAAATCAGTAATTACATATACGAGTTTATCAAGAAGTTTTGATCTGATCACAAAATGACTTCAAATTAGAATAAATTGTTGAAGTTGCTGTGTGTTTTTATTTTATGACTATATGTACTGATTAACACAGGTTATTTCTAATTATGCAGGACATATGCATAAGTAAGAAAAGTTATTTTAACTAAATATGGTTCTAGTGTTTGAATATAATAGCTAAACTCCTTGTAATTCTTTTCAATTCTCGACTTAAGCTTACACTGATATGTTACTCGTCACCAAGTTGCAATGTATTGCACAGTAAAAAGAAACTACATAATGGACATCTTTTGCATTCACAATTCATGTGCTTGTTTGCAAAGCCTGCCATGTCTTTAGCCTGAAGTAACTTTTTTTAAAAGTGCTGTAACTCGTATTATTTTCGTGATCTTGTGCCGAAACTATATTCCATATACACTATATTTTGTCATTCTCCGATCGACCCTTTCTTTAACTATTTCTCGTGTACAATCAACAAAATAGAACTTCTATGATGGATTGACTATAGTAATAAATCATTAATGGTATCGAATCGATGAAAACAAACGAATCACCAAAGACAATGACATCTAAGATCACTTCATGAAACGATTTTACGATGTTTTCATATATTATGTCGAAAACAATTTCCGATTAAATATTGTTTGGCGAGAAAGGTGGCGGCAGAGGGAGGCACCATTAAAAAAGGGTAGCCCACTCGATCCACGGATGAAAAGGTCACGAGAAATGACAGGGTTTTCAACTCATCAAATGTGTTTTTTAATACACGCTAATGTAAAAACAAGGGGGTAAGAACGATGTCCATACTTGAATTCTTATCAGAACAAAAATAAGAGAAAAACAGTCACCAGCGCCTATAACAAAATGTTGAATTTCAGAACACTACTCAAAAAATATAAAGTTTATCTTCTTAAACTCTAAATCCTCTGCTGTTCCTCCTTCCTCTAGCCTTCTCAAACTTTCTTCCCTTGGATCGAACATAGGGTTTGGTATGGCTGTGTGGCACACCAGGAGCCTTCCCAAAGTGTTTCACAGCTTCACGGGCATTTTTGGGGCCTCTTAGAAGGACCTGCATTCAAGTATATAAATGAAATTAAGCCTTACAAAAGCTTAAACTCAACGCTCACAATCAGAGGCAACACTAGGATAAACTTAAGCTTCTGATTTCTATACTAAAAGGAATACCAATCTAAAGAAGTGGAAAAAAAAAACAAATTCAGTTCAACAATGTGTGCTCAAGAACCATATATTTGTTTAATTGACACAACACAACTAAAGTAGCAAGATTTAGAAATTCACTCCAAAAACAACAAAGGCCAATTGTTATTCACACATACCGTATTCTGTCCCAAAGGAGCCCTAAGAGCAAGCTGATCAAACGTCAAGCATTCACCGCCTGCCTTTTCTATTCTTGCACGTGCTCTCTCTGTAAACCTCAGTGCTGTAATTTTCAATGGCGCAACTTCATATGCTCTGATATCATCAGTTACAGTCCCCACTACAACAGCAATTTTATCTTCCTACATTTTAAAAAAATCAAACGTCAGTGAAATATAAACTATAATTAATAATTAATCAAACGATATGAGAACTAGCTAAGCCAGTACAAAAAATGTAAAAGTAAGAGATAGAGAGACCTACCTTCCCCTTTGTATACTTAATCAACCTCGACAAAGAAAGTGGAGGCTTGTTCACCTTGCTCATGAACAAGCGCTTCAGTATCACAGCATTGAAATTGCTGCCAGTCCTTCGAACAAGGAAGCGATAAAGCTGCGCATGTAACATTAATCAGAATCTCTCTACGCATAAGTAGTATCAAAAACATACTTCTGATTTGAATACAAATTTATATTGACAAACGAAAAAAAAATAAAAATTAAGTTCCCTCAGTACAATGAAAGTAATAATCATGTTATCAGCATTAGCATGGTAAAAAATAAAGCATCATTGGGAACCTTACGTATGTTGATGTTCAATGACAAAATTATGCACAAGTAAACTACCTTCACGTAAGGGAAAAATTGAAACTTTGGCAGCAGTACAAACAATGAGACAATAAACTATTTAAAATGGGTGTGTTATGCATAAGGGACCTATCACTAATGTGACCAATCAATATTTGAATTGAAAATACTTAAAAGTGTGCAGAGGCTCAGACAAATGTGGAAAAGGTATATTCCCAGACCTTTCAAATGCAGAAGGGTCTCATAATGAGCTGGGATTCACATTTATCATCATCGTCGTGAAAAACGAAAACACACACATCAGATCTAGGGAACCATATTCATGATATACATCGCAAGGCAGAATCGAAGAGAGAGAAACCTTGACAAGTAGTTTGAGGTAGATGTCGTTGGACTTGGGTGCTGTTCTTTTGGTCTTTTTGCTCTTACCCCCAGCCTTAAGATCGATCCCCTGCGTATCATAGGCAAATACAAATGCATAAAAAGTTGTCGAATATAAGCTTAACACAGAGTAGAGGTACATTCAAAGGAGCAAAACAGAGACGGAGAAGAAAAACGCTTACCATTGCTGCTTTGGGTGTGGAACAGCACACAACTATGAATGGTTATGTCTCTCAGACTTAACGGCGAGTGTAAAATGAAGTTATGTATGCTAGGGTTTTTAGTATTGGATCTGGGCCTCTTGCTTCTGTTTTGGGCTGGGTGTTACGAGGCAAACAAAGGCCCAAAACTACATATTCAATCTACTTTCACATTATTTCGGACACTTTATTTGTCGATTTTTTAATTTAAAACTGGAACATTATACTTTTTCCAGCATATTTATCTCTTTCAATTTTATCCATTTTAATAATTATATTTTTCTCTTTTAAAAAAATTATATCGTGTAATTGTATAACGAAAATAACAATAATAACTTAAATTTGTCAACTTACACTTTTTTCTTATGAAAAAACACGTAAGAAAAATCTTAAAATCACCATTACTAACATTTTTAAAAAAAAAAAAGTGTTTAAAAAATAAAACAAGATGTCTACAAATGTTTTTGCTACATACCCGGCAAAGAAAATATTTTTGAAATTATCTATTTTGTTAAAAAAATAAAAATTTAAATTTAAATAAACAATTTATAGTACAATTTTCTTTCTATTTATGATTCCGATATAATCAATACCGTCCTAACATTCATCTTACTTCAAAGTATTCCGTGTGCAACGAAATATTATTTTGGTAAAAAATTAATATATTGAATTATAAAAATCATCGGTTAATTATTAAATAAACAATGTGGCATACATATATTGTTTTAATGTTTTTAAATATTGTAAACTAAATTGGTTTTCCTTTTTCGTGACACAAAAGAAAGACAAACACATATACTAAACTATTAAGGAAATTCTCTCTTGTATTAATGTATTAAATTCCTATAGAAAAGGAAGATGCTTAGGTAAAGCAAGAGAAGGGGTAAAAGATTATTTGAAAATAAAGAAGGTGGTATAGTTGCTAAATGCGTATGCGAGTGAATAAACACTCTGCATGGAACTAATAATGTCCATATTATTATTATTATTATTATTATGTAATAATAGAAAGAGAATAGGATTAGAGCAATGTGCGGATGGCGTGTAGAGGGGATTACGGCGAAGTCCAAAGAGAAGGTTGGAACATAGTACCTGGCGAATGGCGAATGGCGAATGGCGATTCCGACATTTGACCAGCACAGAGACAACCAACGAGTGAGAGACACGTGGAAGAGGAGAGTTGACAAGCTCATGATGTTCTTACGCGCCATTTGGTCCCCTGCGTTGAAGGTTTCAACCGAATAAAGAGTAGATTTTTAGAGCAAAGCCCAAATTTTGCAAATATTAGAGTTGAACCCACCCACCTCAGCTTGGGAGTCGAGTTGAATATCCCAAAATAATAATTAATTAAGTAATTAATTAATTAATGATTACGGGAATAAAATGAAAGGGGTAGACATAATCCATCCATCCATCGATTGTAGGATGATGGCGATGATGGGTTGACAGAGATCGTTGATTTAAAGAAGAAGATGATATAAAACCTGAAAAGGGTGTTTGTCTTTGTGTGTGTTTCGGTTGGGCCATCTTGTCCATCTATCAAAAATTCCCATCCCACAACTAAATTTTCTTATTTATCTTCTTCCTCTCCCATCTTTGGCTCCACCATCCATCCAAAAGAAAGAGGCTTCTTGTGTTGTGTTGTGATAGGAAGAGGGAAGAGGGAAGATGATGATGACCACAATGGAGGGGATGATGGACAAGGCGGTGTTGGATGACGTCATTCGGAGGCTTCTCGAAGGGAAAGGAGGCAAACAGGTTCAGCTCTCTGAGTCGGAGATCCGTCAACTCTGCGTCAATGCCCGACAAATCTTCCTCTCTCAGCCAATTCTTCTCGAGCTCCGTGCTCCCATCCGCATCTGCGGTTAGCCACCCTTTTCCATTCCTCTTCAAATTTTTAACCTTTTTCCCTTATACATCTCGTTCATCCTCAATTCATCTGCCAAATCTTATGGATGTGTGTTGTCACCCTCAATTTAGATGATCGTCCGCTGAGGGAGATTTGATTTGCTTCTAAAGGACCATTTTGTTTTAATTGTTATATGTATTAACAATCTGCAGGAGATGTCTGATTTTGTTTAGAAGGTGAAGGAAAATTGCTCCAGTTTTAGAAAGATGGATCTTTGGATTTTCGGATTTAGAACATTTGTCTGTCAAGGAGGATAATTAATGATACAATGATACACGTTCCTTGTTTGTTCAATGAATTATTAAATGAAACAGACAGGAACAAAGAGATACTTGCTCATAATTGCTCGCTGCAATTGTATTTTGAATTATTTTGGTTCGTATGCCATGTTCTGATGCATTTCTTCGAAATACATTCTTCCCTGTATCTCCGATATTTTGGGAAAAAGATAATCTTTTAGAGATCCAACTTTGCAGTCTAGTGTGGAAAACGGATTTGGCTCTTCTGAGATGATAAGATATATTAGCGTGGTGATAACCATTGATTAAGAAATCAATTATTGGGATTTTAATTAACTTTAAATTTTATCATTCTCAACCTAAATTTTTTGAATCAATAAGCACTTTATCATTGTCCCATTTTCTGAATCCCTTGTTTCTGATGGTGTGGTTGTGTTGTAGGTGATATACATGGTCAGTACCAGGACTTACTGAGGCTTTTTGAATACGGTGGCTACCCTCCTGCGGCGAACTACTTGTTTCTGGGGGATTATGTGGATAGAGGGAAGCAAAGTTTGGAGACTATTTGTTTGCTTTTGGCCTACAAAATAAGATATCCAGACAAAATTTTTCTCTTGAGGGGAAACCATGAAGAAGCAAAGATTAACCGTATCTATGGTTTTTATGATGAATGTAAAAGGAGGTTCAATGTAAGGCTATGGAAAATATTTACCGACTGCTTCAACTGTTTGCCGGTGGCTGCCCTCATTGATGAGAAAATACTTTGTATGCATGGAGGACTCTCCCCAGAATTAGAAAATTTAGATCAGATAAGAGAGATTCAAAGGCCTACTGAAATTCCAGATAGTGGTCTCCTATGTGATCTGCTTTGGTCTGATCCTGATGCTACCATTGAGGGTTGGGCCGAGAGTGACCGAGGCGTTTCATGTACCTTTGGACCTGATGTAGTTGCCGAATTTTTGGATAAAAATGACCTTGATCTTGTTTGCAGAGGGCATCAGGTAATCCAACTGAAGTTGTTCTTACAACCCTAATTCTAGTTGATTCTTGCTCTCTTACCTTCTGCTATTGAAAGCTAGTAAGATCTAATTTTTCTTTCAATAGGTTGTGGAGGATGGATATGAGTTTTTTGCCAAAAGAAGATTAGTCACGATATTTTCTGCTCCGAATTATGGTGGAGAATTTGACAATGCTGGTGCATTGTTAAGCGTTGATGATTCTCTTGTATGTTCCTTTGAGATATTGAAACCAGCTGACAGAGCATCAGGTAGTTCTTCGAAAATGAATTTTAAGAAGGTAAAAATATCAACTATTGCTGTTGTTTTGTTTTGTAGTCTTGTGTTGTTATTTTGAAGGTTTATCTGATGCAAGTTTTTTGGGCAGCCACCCAAACTGGGAAAGATCTAGTAATTGGCAAAGATTTTCGGTTCGAATAGGAATCCAATCCAGCTAACTCAACTTTTACGGAGTTGAAATTGTGAAGTAGGAGTTTGGCATGGGAGAGCCTTCTTGATTACAGATTGCCAATGATAGTGTATTGTAAACTGAACCACCCAGGCATTCTTCTGTGCAGGAGCAGAAATTGTTGCTTTATACACCGGTTGGTTGCTTGTGATTGGCAAAATTAGCATGTAATTTGTGAATGCAAAGAGATTTCTGTTACCAAATGCGTAAATTTCTATGCCATTTGTCTGATGACTTCTCAGGAATGTTGTTTTTCGTGGAGTTCTGTTCCTCAGGCTTAACTTAACCTGTTGCTATGCCACTGATAACGTAATCAATTACATCACTACTTGTGTTCACCACCTTGGACTTCTCCTGTTACAAGGGATACCATGTTCTGAATCTTAGCATTAGAAACATTACTGTCTCTTGGTTTCTCGTAAAAATACTAAAACCAAATCTTAATTTTCTGTGCAACTATGTCTCTTGGTTTGCCTTTTCTTGAACGTTTCTGCTCTCGTGGTGCTTAAGTCTCTGTCTAAACTCTCCCTAACTCCCTTTTCTTATTCATCGTACCTTGTCTGTCTCTCAAAAGTAATGAATTTGTTGATTAAGATTTACTTTTAATTAGAATAGAATCATTCAAGGTCAATTAAAGCATGAAAATAAGCATAAGAACACCTCCACGTCCTGGGAAGTTTTGTAGTTGTTGATCCGCGTTTGTGTTGTTTGAGTTGTTGCAATGGCTTACTTCAATGCTTAAAAATTTGGGAGACGTAGTAACTTTATAGAAGGTAAAGAATTCTCTTCTGTAACAAAGAAAGAAAGGAGGATACAACATCAATGTATATAACAGATGCAAGATTCGTGCCCCAGACCAGACGTAGTAGATAGTAAACAAGTACTATAAATGTATTCTGGAAACTAATAAATTTTAGAAAACAGAATGAACAAGAAAAGCTTACATGTTTTAACGTTTTTACTTGCCTGAGATTGACGGACAGGGCAAAAAAAAAAAAGCACAACCACTCATCAATTTAAAGGAAAATAATTGGAAAGTAACTTCTTATATACCAATCCTCCTTTTAGCTCCTGTGTAAAAAAAAAAAAAAAAAAAAAAAAAAAAATAATAATAATAATAATAATAATAATAGGCCTAAGGCAAACAGAATCTTTTTAGTTTATTATAAAATAATTCATCAATCTTTATTTTATATTTTAAATTTTTGAATTGTAAAAGTTATTAACTAAAGTTCAACCATCAAACCATCAAACAATTTCAACATTTTACTCAATAGTAATTCGTTTAATCTCCGGTTTACAACATAATTGATATCAAAACACATTTAGCAAACAAAATTTAATTAAGAAAATTTTCATTTGAATGATTTTGTTTCTTTTTTTTTTAATTTTAAGAGCTTAATTTGGGGCATGAATCAGTGGTCTTATTGGCCTTGTTGCCTATAAGGCCCACTAGCTCCACCCCTCGTATGGCTCAAGAAACATTCCCAATGAATGGACTTTCCCTCACCCATTCCAGGAAATTATCAAATATCTGCCTATCATATTTTGGTCTTAGATGTTAATTGGGAGGCCTTAAACGAATCAGCAACTGAACTTAGTAGCATAACAGGATACGATGTTTCAAATTAGGTTCTATCTAAAGAATTGTATACTGCAATATTATTTCTTCCTGTCTTTCCATCATATAATTCATTTTATTAAACACTTTCCTCTTTGTACAACTGGTATTTCTCTAAAACTATTAATTCAATTGTTTGTGCCAACAAAAATGCTTTGGTTTCTGAATAGTTAGAACGAGTTTATGATAACAACTAAGATGCCTATTCATGGCACTCAGGTTGGACAACAACCTTTATATTTTGTCTCCACTGAGATTAAAACGTGTTTTTAGTACAAAACGAAAATGAATAGGGGGACAAGGCGGATAATGGATGATATTGGCAACTAAATGAAAAAAAGAAAGGTTAAAAATAAATAAACTGTGTCCAAAAAACAAACTTGCGAGAAGGTTCGAATGGAAACGTGTCCACGAGATGTGGAGTCTGTAATATGTAATTTTGTAGGGGTAGCAGGAAGAAATTGGAATGCAGAGCATTAGTTATTGTCCCCTGTTCCCACTCTATCTGGACAGATTCAGATCCAGATTCAGATTCAGATTCCACTAACGATTACCCCAACCTTACACGCAATTTTACTTTAATACTGTATAAAAGAATATCCATTGTTATACTAATCAATCTTTTTCATTCTCATTCTACACAAAATTCACCCAAAAAAATAGCAAATGTATTTATTAAGCAGAATATTTCACTATTTCGCATTCCCCAAGGCATTCAGCGAGATAAAAGTGCAACAGGTTTTTGAAAAAACAGCAAGTACATCATTATAAATGTACCCTTTACTTACTCAAGACCATAGATTTCTAATTTAGCTTCCCTAGTCAAGTTTGTTCGTTGGTTAATTCTTAAAACAACAAACTCATATCTTCGGACAAGCGTATTCAATAATTTAAGCTGGCCGGCTGTTCCGTTATGAAATGTCTTTTCCCCTGAAAGCATCCTTAAAAGACAAAAGTTTGTTTCATTTTGTGGCACGGTGAATTAGTCATTGTGCGGAGATACTACGTATACTCCGAACTACAACGTTGTTATTGGGCAAGCTAAAACTTAATGTACGAGGAGAACTGAGCAACACCAACAAACGCAGGAATGTATTATTGATCGTAAATATACAGATACAACACTGCTACTCTATCCTTACACCTTCTTACTTACAATTTGCCAACCCCAACCCAGCTCACCTAAGCAAAGACTTAAAGAAGCTAAACCAAAAAGCTAGCTCGCGTGAACTGCAGCACAACCTCATCTCAACCTCGCTTCATTCCTTACATACACCCATACGTACACACAAAAGACTACACAAAAATGAATACAGAAAAGGCCAAAAGGGCTGCTGCTCCATTCTCGCTTTCTGACACTGAGAAAATGCAACTCATCTCTCACACATCGTAAGGAGAAGAAGGGCTGGATCTGTTCTGCCCTCTTTTCTCGTACGCGTCTGATGCCGACCTTCTTCGAAACCGAGTCGAATCTTTTCCTCCTAAAAACATGCACACCCATCAGATCAGTACAATTTATTGTTCTTATCGTTGGCCCATTATTCAACAAAACTAATTTCTCACACAAATTCTAAATCGTTGGCCACATATTATATTCATTATTTAATTATGTAATAATATAAGCAAGTTGGCTAGTCTAGTTGTGAAATTGACACATGGGTTGAGTTGATCCCAAAATGTGGATATCACTGTATAATGGTCATTCATACTGTAACTAACTAAGGTGCTCTGCTACTAATGTGGACAACCACATAAAATTGTACCAAACAAATATCATAATTCATAACTACTCTTACCAATCCCGCTTTATCATGCCACTATTTGCTACCTGAAGTTAATAACTATTTAATTAATTAACTAATTAATTGATTAATCAATCTTATTATTTTTACCGTGACAGTAAAGAGGAGGAAAAAAATAACGACCTTACCGGAAAATGGAGAAACCGGAGGAGTAGAACCGGCGGGAGAAACCGGAGGCGATCCACTCTGATACCCTGGCGGTTTCACGATCATGATACTACGCGTCACTCTCGTTGTTTCCCCCGACGACGATTCGTCACCGTACGATCTCACGCTCCCGCCCTCCGCTTCTGATCAATAGTAAATATATCTAGTCGTTAGCAGATTTTACTCTCCTTAGAAAGAAACATCTATCAGCGTTGCAGATAAAACAATCTTCAATTTAAAGCTATTAGGTTTAGGTTATTTCGTCTCGTCAATTATCTTGTTAATTATATAGATCGTGTGGAATTGATTATGCGATTTGGAGGTTGGAGCTTGAAAAGCGTGTTCAGGTTGCAGATCTGATAGCATGCAACCTGAAACACTCCGATCGATCTCCGATTCAATGGTTAGATTTAAAGATAATAACGATGATAAGAGTTGGTTCACGATTGCAATTGAGGACTCGTGGTCCTGGTGATATGTGTAACAGCGTCGTACCCTTGCCGGAGCTAGGTCGGAAATTGAAGGTGTGGTGTTTACGGAGCTTGCTGAGACCGTTTTCGGGCCTTGGGCCGGCGACGGTGTCGTCCCACAAGTGGTCAAGGAGGCCCATATGGATCAAGCGTATTTTAGCAGATCCAGCGTAGGGAGATCCCAGTGACCAGGTCTCAGAGTAAGAGATACTACCACGCCCTATGGGTGGCATATTTAACGATGGCCGGGTGTTAAAGGTCGAACAACTCTTGGGAGTGGATAGAGATTTGAACCGTCCGATTCGATCGAAGTTGGCGCCCGTGACGTGGCCACATGGATCGCCGTTCACGTTGAGATAAGGATTGCTTAGCCTATGGGCCCACATTACTCGGTATTTTAAGGGAGTAAAAGCCTGAAGAAGAAGAAGAAGGAGAAGAAGGGTGTAAGTCACGTGACATTAATTGTGGATCACGTGATAAGTAGTTTTCTTTCTCGTGTTATATCCCTGACTTTTCTCAAATCCCACAAGATAAGCCCTTCGTTTTCCTGTATTTACATCAGTTGACCCATGATCCCTTCGTCTCTTATCAACATTTGGTGTGTATGGGTGAAATTGATTAGGCGTTGTATTAGAAGTTGACAGTTTGGTTTATTTAAGGTTTGGTTGGTGTAATCAAAGAGTTAAGGAACTAACATTAATATACGTCATTATTATTCTAACTTTTTTTTAGAAATAATTGGAGTTTAATAAAAAAAAAATGATTTTACATATTTTCACGAAAACCATATATCCTCACTAAATTTTATGTTTTATCTCCTAATCACTTCTCTACTTGTTCTTTTTCTTACTATCATCATTTTTAATAACATCTCATTTTATCATTTTTTTCATCAATCCAAACATACATCATTTAGTAATAATATTTTCAAGATCGAGTCCAACATGTTTAATTAAATCCGAATACGTATCTTAGATATTTAAATCTTAATTCAGCTTGAGAAGCTGATTATTAAATTATAGTTTAAAATCCAAGGATAAGGCACGTGTACCTAATTTAGGTCGTTCATGTGCTATTGAGTTTGGACTCAACAAGTAAACACTGATTTATAAACCACCTACTTTTGGTAGTCCATAATGCCAATATGAATACCTCATTTAATTAAAAGTTATTTTTTGTACTTCATTTGATCATAGTTTAACCACACCCAATTCTTCAATGTTGTGACAAGTAACATCAAATTGAGAAAAATACAAGGCTGAGATTCAATAAAGATTTCTTTTACCCAAAACCATTTTATCACGAGAATGATATTATGTAGAGTGTGATGTGAGTTCATAACTTAAAAAACTGGCACTTTCCTCCAACTACTCTTTCAAAATTAATGGTCAATATTGGTCACATGCTTATACTTATAAAGTTAGAGCAACATACAATACTTCAGTGCTGGACTATATAAGATGCATTGTAAACATAGCCATCAATCGACAACAATAATTGTTCTCAATAAAAAAACGAAAAATATCGAAAGAATTTATATAGTTAAATAGGAGCATTAAAAAAGGAGCCATTTCTAATTAAATTATTCTTCTATGACCATTATATTGAAAGTGATATAATGATAAAATAAAGGTAATTGTTCTTATCAGTTAAGTGCTTTACTCCATTTTGGGGGACCGCGGGCTCAAAATGTCAAGGCGGCTATATAAGTTGTAATAGATCTACATTTACTTTTTATTCTTTTATTGAGGTAAACTTGTGGCTGGATTTTAATCTAGAAAAAACCACGAAAGCTTTATTATTTCTCTGTCATTTTCAATTTATTTTCCTTATATAGTTAATTTTCTATAATTCAGGAAATTTATATTTATAAATATTATTTATATATATATACACACTTTTAACAGTAAATTTAAAATAATAATAATAATTGTATTATACGATTAAGAAAGTCTCTTATTTTAATAAAATCTTCGTCAAGATTAGATATTTAAAACAATAGCACGCGACCATCATGTCTTTAGGTTAATGTAAATCTAGGTTAGCTAATTCTTCATCATTATTTATTTTGAATTTCACAACATTATCTCATAAACAGTAGTATATATTTTCAAGTACTTTTCACATTCTTTCTAACAAAAATAAAATAAATTATTACCATCAATCATTAATGTAAATAATATAAAAAATCAATAAAATAATACATTTTATCTTATTATTCAATCTCTAATTTTTCATATCCTAAAACTGACTTTAATATTGAAATGTCTTTTGCAAATATTTTTTTATTTTATTTATATTAGTTATTGGAGATCGAGAACAGAAAAATAAACTTTCAAAATCTATATTAAAAAAATTGTTATAACCTTCAAAAAAAAAAAGTAATTATAATATTTTGACATAAAGTATGATCGAAGCTTGGATTTTAGTGGATTGTTAAATGCATATTATTATATTGAAGTGTAGTTGTTAATATCGATTTAATCTTTGAAAGTGTGAAAAGTTACAATAAGATAAAAAACCATTTTGGGAGTGCGATATTTCCAAAGGCAGGTTAAAAGTATTAGTAATAGTTTGAAGAAGTACTGAAGGTGTTTCCCAGAAGATTGGGCACAGTTATAGTTTTGGTTTAAGCTGAAACTGATTCACCTAATCAACAATAATTATGAGAGCAAAGTCGTTTTCAATGGAAGGTCCACTTTTCTTCAGCTTTGTATATTATTCACTAATATATACGTTACGTCAAATGGAGGCAACTGCTTCAATCCTTTTCATTCTCTGTTTTCAGTTTTAAAATATGTTTTTTTTCTTTATCACTTCTCCCTTATTGCTCTTCAAACTTGACATCAGACACAGACATCTACCAGTGGAGAAGAAGCCTGCTCCCAATTTCCGTTTACTCTTGAATACACCATTTTCATCTTACAATTACTAAATATTTATATCATTATCATTTTTTGGTTTATTTATTGTGATCCTAAACCATTGATGTAACATCGCACTTATACAGCTTCAAGGTAATCAATGTTTGCATAGTCACCACACACTCCTAAATGATTATTGTTTTACCTACCAAACATGACAAGCCCAGGCCCACCATCCTTAAAGCCCAATACTCCACCCCTATAGGAGCATAGCCAAGTTGAAAAGGTTATTTTCATGCCTGCATTCATGCTGCTTGTGGGAAGGACCCCGACAAGCAAACAATCTTCAAGAACACTAAACACAAGCTTGATTAAACATTCGGTATAAAATTGTAAACTTGTAATTAACTTAAACCACTTATGTAGATTAAGATAATATTTATGTTAGGATATCCATTATGTGAGAGGAGTTAGGTTATGACTTACGCTATGGGGATATTTAAGGTTATAACAATATTTAGTTTAGGATTATGTTTAGCCACGGAAAATATTTAGAAGACAATACTGTTTATATTTGTTAGGGACAAACTAAATGTACAGAAAATAAATAGAAAATACTTCATTGTGAGGATATTTTTCATATAACTTATTACATATATTTTTCTTTACGTGTATTATATTTAGTTGGTCATATAACCTTTTTCATCGTCTAGTAGAATTTAAATTACATAAGAATTTCTTAAACATAATTGAATAGATTGTATTAAATTTATGATTATAACTTGTACAAGAAATATGAAAGTTTTTGCATAATAGTTTCGTCTACGGTGTTAATATAGAGATTGAAATTAAACTTTATCGTGTTTTTTTTTTTTTTTGTCTTATCTTGTTTTGGCTGCAATCCCTTTGATAGTAAGGCGATGTCATGGTTGGGTTGAGTCATTTCTTCTAGAGTCTCTCTGGACCACTGGTTTACTAGATCCTTCTGAAGACTACGTTAGAATACTATTCCTTCACTTGCGCCCCCATGAAGTCTCCAAAGTATTAGGCTAAGTCACCACCCCTTAAAGGATTAATGAGCCTTTCCCTAGATGTTTATTTTGTAATTCATGCATCATAACAAGAGAAACATAGGAAAGTGATACACACACATTTTAGTGATTCACATCCCATAGGTCATCCTAAATATCTTCAGAAATAATATTTGAGAAATGATAATCACTAAAAAGTTTTAATGAAAGCCTTTGATCAATATTATCATCCTTTATATTTATAAATAAATAAAAAAGACAATTGATATTGATTAGTTAGGATAGATGAGCATGTATACATATCAAATCCACCATCAATAATTTAACTCATTTCAATCCCCAAGAATCACATCTGTCATTAACTGATGTCAATAATGGCACAATCATGATCCTAAGGCCTTTCCCCATAAGGGAAATAACAATCATTAACAATTATCAATAAAGATTATCAATAACATTTCTCCACTAAAGCTTCAAAGTTAAAAAAAAATTAAAATATAAGTTATAAAATCGATTTATCTAAGATAATGAAAAATCTTTTGTAAAGAAATATGAGAAAGATAATAAAACATTTTTCAATAAAACATTGGAAAAATAAATTATTTTGAGGGTTTTGAGTCTTAGGGGTACCTTTCAGAAATATACAGAGGTTGATGTTACCTATAATAGTGTTTGTGAAGAGATACTTACTTAGACTTGTCTAATATTTTTGTGAAATATTCCTTCTCCATTAAACTTGTCATATCATGGTTAAATTCTAGCAACTCTTTGTAAATATAAGAAACTTACTGTTACTAATTCACCTAATCGTCTATAGGCAATGATTACTTCATTCTTTTAATGTCTTGTTCAATTTGTATTATTTGAGGTTTCTTACATTAGATCTAAAGATTAGACTATCAACAAATAAGTCATTCATTCATGTTATAAATTTCTACTAAATAAACTCTTAATCTTTTGCATTTAAAGTCCTCTTGGTTTAACCTCTAACTCTAGTATAGTGACTTAGAATCATTTACCAAGTGGAAATATTTGACCATCCTCGATTATCGTACATTTTATTATAGACTTATCATTTATCATCTAATCTCCTAATATATTTCTCAATATCAGTTTTGAAAGATGATGTAATAATTTATATTTTAAATGGTTTTATAAATTTGGAATGTTATAAATGATATTGATAAAAATAAAATAAAGATATAACTATCATATCAAATTTTAGTAAGATGATTCTCTTATTTTCCATTCCACTTCACTAATATAATTCTAATATTTTGTATCATGTCATACCAAAACTAACTTTTACCCAATGATAATTTAATAAATAAATAAATATATAATAAGAGTGATGATATTTTGACCATAATAAAATATTATATTTTAATTTTAATTTATATATATATATATATATATATATATATATATATATATATATATATATTATACTATAATAGTAACTTGTTAAAAAATGTCAATTTTTTTTTAACAAATCTTCAACTCATCTTCTTAAAGTGGCTTCAGAAATTAAGCAATCAATATATTGTTGAGCTATTTAAATTTTTTATCAAATTCTCTCATTTGCTTACTTACTCATACTTTAAGGGGTATCATCTATTTTATTTGTTTACTTACTCATACTTTAATCTCCTTTTCACATTCTTATTAATTTAAACATTAGAGAGTCTTCTAGACCCCACTAGATTCAAGGTTACTCACTCGATTGCTACTTTCTCCGCAAATCAAGTAATAACACTAATTACTAGTCATTAGATTGTGTAAAAGTTTCAAAATTAGTTTATAGTGGTTTAAAAAATTTGTGATGGTTTTAAAAAATTAACAATTCGTATTGAAAAGCTTACAAAATCAAATATTTAATTACGATTTTGTTCAGTTCGAAGATCTAAATAAAAACAGGAAACAGTTCAAAGACCATAGATTAATTTAACCAATTCTATAAAAAAATGTTTAGCAGAAATAAAAAAAAAATTGTAAAAAGATTTAGAATCATTTAATAATGTTTACATTTTCATGAGTAAGGAGGGTTGAAGATGCATTGATCTGTGAAAATGAGCAGGGTAACCATGAAATGCAACATAGAAATTAAGAGTTTCCAATAATTGTAGAAATGAAGAAGCAATGTGAGTGTGTGTTGTTGGGTTCCAAACCTACCCTAAACCCAAACTTCTCCAGGTTTATGTTGTTGTATGTATGCATCACGTATTATAGTGTGTATGTTTGTTTCCTTTGAAAATGAAAAATGTAACACTCAACACGCAATCTTCGTATTCCTGTTTATGCCAATTTGGTCTCTGTGCAAGCCTTAGCCGCTATTCCCCACCTTTTTACCACCTACCATTCTCTTTTTTCACCGCCTTAATCTCCACGTTTTGTTTAACTTCTGACATCACATCTAAAATCATCTCTTCTTCCATTTCCTCCAATTTTTCACTAACAATCATAAATATGGTTGTTAAATTGTTAACCAACACAACACAACACAACCTTTTTCTCCATCACTTTGCATTTTCTTGTTACACAAGTAGAACCACACAGTTAATCTATTACTCACTCTCACAGCATTTCTTTCAATTTACTCACTTTTCTCCTCTCTTGTTGGTAACAATGTTTCTTTCAAACTGGCACTGGCCCTGCTGCAAAAAGTGCCCCACAAAACTGACACTTACATAAGCAACAATATTCAGTTCATCTTTATTCAACCACGTCATTGATGAGCAATACCAACTACATGAACCAGCTAAAAAAACATTGCTTTGAGTAAAATTTAGAGGATTTAATAACTTTAATTTGAATTTTTTTGTTATTCATGATCATTTTAGCCATTCGAAAAAGATTTCTGATGGTGGAGAATAAATGTGATATGTAGAAAATCGATTGATGAACATGTGAGAATAAAGATTCACTGGGGCCGTGTCAAATTTGAAGGTCAAATCTATGCTAGCTTGACTGTTATCACTTCCAATCTCTTCCCACCAACAAGAACATGCAACTGTCCCAAGTAAATTAATGTCTTGTTTTTTTATTTAAAATCATGATAAAAAGTCTCTGATGATATTAAATGTTGCTACATTTTTAAGGCAGAAATTGAGAACAGCTGAGCCAAAATGAAATTGAATAAGGATGAATGAATGAATGGGGTTTTGGAAGGTGAAGGAGATTTCCACAGTCCTGAGTGCCCCCCTTCTATTTTTATTCGAAATCATACGCAAAGTACGTGGGGGAAGTTCATATTGCTTCTTTAGCTCATTTGGGTCTTTAAAGAATATACACTTGAATACTCAACGTCTTAATTTCTTTTCCACACTGACACATATACTAATTACTCTCTTACTCACTCTCCTTTCTCTTCTTCAGGTATATAAGTGCATCATTGCATGAGCTTTTTCATGGCATGTTACTCACTGCTCACCATTGCTAGCAACTTCATTGTCATCATTGGTGGCTACGTCTTGCTGGAGAAGCAGGGCACGTGCAACATCCCTCAAGCTTGCCTTAGCTGATTCTGCACGTGCTCTCCTTTTCCAGCTTGATTTTCCCACCATTTTATTTCCTCTTTGATTCTTAGATCATCACAATTCAATTTTGGTAAGATGGTAAATGATCCTAGGTAAATGGTCTTCCCCTCTTTCTTTTATTTCATGCATGTAAATTTCAATTTCGAAGTGAACATTTTTTTACTGTGATTTCATTCACTGGCATATAATAAGTGGACTTTGGTGAATAAAAGAATTGAGTTTTACCTTAAAAAACAGAGTTTTTCATGTGATTGATATTTTGCGGTTGAATTGGAATGTACACAAAACTTCAGAATAGTTAGAAACAGAAGAACTTGAAAAGGGGTGACAAATTCAGAGTCATGTATCTTGATTCCTGACACTCTATTACCTCAGAATAGTGTTTTCCATCTCTTCAACTGTACATTATTCTCTCTTCATCCCTTTCAAATGTTGTTTTGTTAGTTTAATTAACTCACTGAATTAAGCCATGCACTATGTTCAGTGGACAAAAAAAATTATTTGTTCTCAGTGTTGTTTTACTACAATTTCCTTAGATTGTTATTTATCTTGGATTAGTCTTTTTATGAGTAAATGGTTAAATCTATCCTAACATCATTCTGTGTTTCAAACCAGTGTTTTCTCAGCCGAATTAGTATAGCAAGACTTTAATTATTTTCATTTGCACTTTATTTAGATATGAAAGAAAGTTAGCTAATAATGTACAGGATTGTTGGAGTAAATCCTAAACATAGTCTAGTTATCATTTCTAAGATTAGTCTACCCCTGTTTATTTAAACAAAAGTTCTACTTGTTCCCAAGTGAACAAAACTGAATATAAAACGATTTTTTTTTTTGTAAAAAATAATGTTTTATAAGAAAAGGGTAAAAATTTTCAAAAAAAAATATGAAAAGGAGGCAAGAAGTATAGAACAGTGATACTTCACTGTTTTTTTATAAAATATATTATTCCACTTATTGTATTCTTTTACTAAATTGGTTAATATTTAATAAAAATAAACATTAAATAAAAAAGTATATGTATTTAATGTGATGCATATTGCTTTTAATTTTTCATTCACTTAACAAGAAAGAGTATTATTTATTTGAAATTAACAATGAGAGAGAACAAAAATAAGATTACTGATATGTTATGAGAGGCTAAACAGGTAGAAGAGACCAATCAGTGAAACTGCACAGTTCAGAGTTGGAGTTTAAAATTAATAAATTTGCAGTTTGGTTTAAGAATTCAGTGCTAATGAATCTGTGAGTGATTAATGCAGGAGACTGGGAGAGCTTTGGAAAATAGTTTTGACTGAAGCAATGACTTGACCAAGTGTGACGAATTGGTGATGCAATAGAGTGGTACTTGTGCTGTTTAGGATTTTTTCTCAACCCTTCTCAACTGCAGAGTTAATTCTTATGCAAAAGTTGAGGGATGGGATGGGATTGGATTGGGGTGACAGTGGAGTTGTTTGTGTAAGTAAATGATCACAGGAGATAGAGATGACATGACTGGATGAGTATGTATAATGCTATATAATATTATAATAGCAGGATGGAATGAATGTTATGACAGTCAAAAACAAAAGAAAATAAATAAAATAGGGTCTCAAACTCTGTTGTGTAAGCACAAAGCATGCATGCAGCACTGAAAGTGGAAAATTACCTTAGAAGGTGGGGGTGAGTGGGTGTTGTTGGGTCATTTTAGTTGTGCTTGTTGTGTTGGAAATTGAAGCTAAGATTAAAGGGAGACAATCCATGACTGTGTTGCAGCAGCAATCTTATAAAGCAAGCAATGCTTACAAACTTTTTTCTTTTTTTTTATTTCATGGAGATTCACAAAATGTTACCACACACAACATTTAACACTGATTTTTTTTTTTTTACAATTAATAAATTTATCAATAACTTATAGTGTAGGACACAACTTGTAGACTACTTTTAAGTTTCTTTTCTCATCCTATCTAATTAAATATTAAAATTTGAATAAAAAAAATCTTAAATATTTACATGATTCCTGTTGTTTTCCTCTTCCATTAATGATTAGGTTTGAAAAATAATTACTTTTCAGGTAAATTTAAAAACAAAATTTTATTTCATTTAAGTAAAAATATTTAAATAAAAAATAATTAATGTTTTATAAGAGAAACAACTCAAAATAAATGGAGATGGAGAGATGCTATCAAAATATTATCTCATGTCACTAACATAGTACTGTATTCAATGTTTTATCAATTTCTTTTAATGAGGTTGACATGTTCAGTTTTTTTTATAAAAATTGTTTTGAAATGTTTTTATTGTTAATTATTTCTTTGGACAGGTACTTTTAGTTTAAGTAGTTTTTTTTATGATTTTCTGTGTGTTAAAAAAATGTGAGAAAGAAATAGGAGAGAATTTTTTTTTTACTAGAAAATATGAGAATAAAAAAAAAGTGAGACCCCACAAAAAGATTTCAATTGAACAAATTAAATTATAAATAAAAAGTAAAAAAAGTGTTGGATCTTATAAAAAAAAAATCAAATGATTTGTATTATTAAGAATAATATATTATTATAACATATATTGTACTAATTTAAGTATTTATAAGTGTTTTATTAATACTATGAATACTTGAAAGAATATTATAAACTAAAAATATATTTAATGTTATATATTATATAAATTAGTTTTCTTTATCTGACATTTTAATCAATTGAATCTCATGAAAAAATTGAAAATATTAGTTTATAAGATTTTTTCAAAGAAAACTTATAGTGATATATATTTTTATAAATTGAAATTAGTTTATCTACAAAATAATTATAAAATTTTTCAGATAATTTTAAAAAAATAATTGTTGTATAAATTAATTTTAATTTATGAAGAAGTTAATTTATTTTTTTATTTTTTACTTCTTGTATTTAAAAAATATTTATATAAAAAGTTTGTACTTATTTTATTAATTAAAATTTATTAAATTGATAAATATGATCTTTTATAAACTTGGAATGAATGTTAATGTTTTTAATGTGAAGTGTGTCATTTGAAGTCTTGTGTTTTTAATGTTTTAATGTGAAGTGTCATTTGAAGTCTTGAGCACGCAATGCACAAATATCAAAGTTGTTTGTGAGAAAAAGTTATGCAAGTTGGGTTTAACAGAAAGAATGGGGACAATGCAAAATTCAAGGTTGTAGTAAGTGTTTAACCTACACATGCATAAAAGTTTTTACTATTGTTAATTAATTTTATTCAAAACTTCAGTATGATTTTTTGAGATCACATAAACTATCCTCAAGTGACAAATTTGTTTAAATCTGACCAAATGTTATTCTAAGTTTGAATAAAATTTTATTTAATTTATTCATAAATATAAACTATTTTATATCTACAAAATACTGTCTAAATCACTGAAAAAAATTGTTCAGTCAATGTTTACCAAATGCTCAACATTATTCTATGAATATAATTAAAATTGAGTGACGGTATAAAAATATATTTTTTTCATTAACCATTAATTATTATAATAATATAAATATAACTTCATAATGGTCATTTAAAAAATATTTCAATAATTTCTGATTAATAGATAGTATAAGTTATCTTAGAGAATTTAGAATTAAACTGGTGGATTTGTAGATCAATCCGTGAACGCAACATTTTAAGTAAACTTGGTAGTAAAAAAAATATTTGATGAATAAATATAAACAAAACTATAATAAAGGTTAAGATTGACTGATAGAAAGAGATTAAAATAAATAAATACAGCTAAATATGAAACAATTTAACAAACTTAGTATTTTTTTTAAAATTAATGTTTTTTCTCACCAAACACTCTTTTCTCTAGTAGAGAATGAGAAAATGTGAAGAGATATAACAAAATAAAATAATTTGTCCAGGATAAGATTTCAACTTAATGTAATTTACACAAATGATGCAAATCTTATTCTAATGTTTGACTCCTAATTCGATAGAAAAAAATAACATCATAAAAAAAAATAACATCATAACACTTTAAAGAAGTGGATAAGTTTGAAAGACTAACATTATTTAAATGTTTATTGCATACTAAAAAAAATAATAAGTTTAAGTTCTGATATCGAGACAAAATAGATTAGGTATCAAAACTAATAGAAATTGATTTATTGACTTCATTAATTAATCAACCCAAGGAAACAATACCCTTTGTGACAGAACTCATTGGCAACCATTGAAGAAATTATATGCAATCAGCAATTTCAATGACACCCAATTAGAAGTTGATCAAACTGACTTGAAAAGTACATTATTAAATTATCTTTCACATATATGAAGATTCTCAATACTTAATTTTCAAGAAAAACTATCCAAGAGGGCGTAAAAGGTTATGGATGAAACTTGACAACATATTGACACATGATAACAATATTCTCACTATCCCTTCTTCCTATTTCTTTCCAACTACCCTGCACACTGCAAAATCCAATATTCTCACTATCCCTTCTTCCTATTTCTATCCAACTACCCTGCACACTGCAAAATCCGAAGATTAGGAAGGGACCCGTCTTGAAGCAAAGTATTATTTTAGTTACACAAGAAAAACATGTTTGATACCTTTAACAAGTCAAACAAAACTTGCTATATTGATTACGAAAAAATGGTGTTTGGGCGTGACACTTTTTGAGAGCTAGAGAAAAAATTGATTAGTTTGATAAAGTGAAAGTATTGAGGCTAAAGTATTATTTTAGTCACACAAGAAAACATGTTTGATGTCTTTAACAATTCAAAGACAGGTTGCTATAGATTTTTATAGAATTGATTACGACAAAAAATGGTATTTAGGCATGATACTTTGTGAACTAGAGAAAAAAATGATTAGGTTGATAAAGTGAAAGTACTATTTAAGTGATAGAACGATATAATGAGTTTCACCCAGACCCAATTCTCAATCTAGGAGGAATGCTAAGAAAATTCATTTTCCCCAAAATCAATAATACCCACAGCATCCACTGAAAATTTACCCAACCAAGCAACAGAACTATCTGAAAATTAATTCCCCAATACTAGTGGAAAATGAACAAACAACCAACAAGTAGAGAGGAACATAATGCAATTTATCCATATTAAAGACTGAGACAACACATAATAATATGCAAAGTCTGTTCCCAACTAACATTAAAAGTACAAAAATTCTTAAATGATCAAAAATGTTAAACTGCAACTGATCAAAATAAAGCACTGTTATATAAAGCAGTCCTTGCCAAAAAGGAAGCTAGCTATAAGAAAAGTGTAAACAAAACACTCAGTGAATAAGGTGTTATCAGACAACTAATCTTCTTCCTCACCCTCATTCTCAGCAATGTTGAAGTACCTCAATTCATAAACATTTCTATCCTTGTTTGAAGCAATCACTCTGAGCCAGTCACGCACATTGTGTTTCTTCAAGTACTTCTTAGTCAAGTACTTCAGATACCTGACACAATTCAAGCAGTTCAACACTTACACACCCTAATTCACTGATATCAAAATAAATGGAAAAAAATTGAAATCATATGACTTTGATGAACATTGATACTTGTGAGAAAGAAAACAAGGTAGACTGAACTAAGTTCCTTTCTCCCATATGCGAAAATTAATGATGTCCTTAGCTTTGGAAAAGTTAGACAACAAGAATCTCTGCAAAGCTTAAGAAGATTTAGCTTATCAAAGAAGCTCAAGTTATTATACCTTCATATTTTCCCCAAAACATAACCTAAAATCCAAAAGTTTACCCAAACACGGTGATGAAATGTTGTGCACTATCAAAAACCACGATAATTGTGGCCACATCAATGGCATTTGCAGCAACCATCCATAACATCAAAGAACCCCAACATTTACAGCGACCTCTATTTAAAACTTCCTGCTATCATACTTAGTATATAAGCAATCTATTGCCACACGTCTTATACGCAGTAATAGGATGAAAACCATTACCTTTTGGAGAAGTTACTGTCAGAGGTGACAATGATCTTGGTCTTCTCGCGGGCAACAGTGACAGAGTCACCAAGAGCACCAGCTTTGCCTCCAACCTTGATCCTCTCTTGAAGAAACTTCTCGAGAGAGGCAATGTCCATGATCTTGTCTTCCACTGGCTTCGCACAGTCAATGGTGAAGGTCGCTCCCTTCTTCTTCCCCTTCGCTCCTGATGCACTTCCTCGACTCATTTTTCCCCTGTTATATTATACGCACCTCTGCATCCACACGAAAAATAGATGTTTATGCTAATCGAAATTCAATGGGAATCCATTTTTTGCTAATCCAATAAAAAGAAATGAAACCTTCAAGTATCTAAAGCAATTAGAAAATAGAATAAAATAAGGTGAAAACCCTAATTTTCCTTTGTTATTGACGAAAAAGAAGAAGATTCATAAATGATAGAGAGAGTAGTACCGTTTGAGAGACGTGAAGATGAGGTGGTGAGGTTAGGATTGGGAGGAGAGATGAGAACGGCAGTGGATTTAGGGTTTGGATTTCAGGTTTTATATGGTGGATCTCAGAACTGTAAAAAGCTCAGGTTTTCTCTAAACGCTCCGTTTTGTGTTTATTTTATTTTATTTTTCTAATATATTGGTTTGAAGTAGGGTTTTCATTTTTCCTCCTCTTGGTAGGAATATTAGAAACTGCTTATTATGTTATTATTATGTATACTATACTTTTTTTTTACTTAACATATATTATGATGCCTATAATTTGTACGGGAATTTTTTTATATATATAATAATGAAGAAAAATATTTGTTTTTTCTTAAATAAAGCTCGAAACATGAGACTGAACAAGTAAAGTTTAGGAATGATATTGGGTTTAACGAAAATAGATATGAAAAATTATTTAAATTAAACGAATATTAGTTATCATTTTTAATTGTATAATTTTTTTTCTCTAACCGTATAATAAAACATTTATTAATAATTGTGTAATAAAATAATTGGAAATTCTCCGTTCTATATTTTTATTTTTCTTTTATTCTATATCTTAAATTTTATCTCAACTGAATTCAAACTTATGACATGGACAAATTTTATTATTTACGATTTTTTTTTTCATTTTATTCATTCCTCCATGATGGATTTATTTCTTAGTGAATATTTAAATAATGATATAGAAACTTAATTTAATTTTTTAGCAAAGAAACTTGATTTCATATATATATATCATCTATCTTTTTTTCTAAATCCATTTTACTAGTATTTCATTACAGTATTATTACATTATTATTTATTTATTTAAAAAAAGTTATTATTGCTTCGTAAGTTTACTATTGCTCATTAGTTGTATGATACTTTAATATTATTTTTATTGATTTTATAATAATAACATTATTTAAGTATAATTAATACTTTCTGTGTATTATTTTACAAGTATTTCAGATTTTACAAGTATTTCAGATTTTATATAAATATTTTATTATTTTTCAATTTCTATGATTATGTATTATTTTGGTAGTACTATAGTGGCACTATTTGTATTTGTTTTACATTGATACCGCTATTTAACTTTGAATTTTAATATATAAATATAATTTGTGATTTTTTTTCTATTATCAAAATATTTAAGTTTTCATCTTGGATTGTAATGTTTCTTTATTATTATTTTCTAAAACATCAATATATTATTAGGTGTACTTTTGTGATATTACTTTATCAGTATCTTTCGTTTTAATACATTTTAATATTAATTTTGTTTTGAATAACACTATTAATTTGCAATTTTATAGTTTTTCTTTTAAGCAATGTTATGTTTTTATTAGGTTTAGAAGTATATAGCATATAACATTTCGGCGTGAATGTCAGTTCAATTCGGATTTATATGATAATTAATTATCAACTTTTTTTTTTCGTTAATTTGAATTAGTTTGTATTTTTACAGAGATTCGAATGTGTTTTTTCAAAGTGGATTAAATTAACTTAAACCGAATCCAAATATTATGTGATTTGAGTTTCTTTATCGAAAAATTAGAAAGCAGAACACACTCTAATACAAGTTAAAGTAAATAAACGAATAAGAGGCTGAATATGTATAAGAAAATAGGTGAACTATATGGTTGATCGGTTTCATAATTCGGTCCAAAGTAGTTACCGGATCATACAGGTAAAAGCCGAGATATACAAGATTACTCACGTATCTCGAATATAAGTTTAACTTAAGCGAATATTTTAAACATGAATGATAATTGGTATCTCTTAAAGTTATGAATTTTTACGGAAGAAAAAATATATAAAGTAATGGAAAAGTCGTGAAAGAAAAAAAAGAGTTCGCTTAAATTTTTCTAAATAAGCATTTCCATGTTTAATATATTGATCAAGTCACAAAATCAAATTGAATAAAAGAGAAGTGATTAAGTCTGAAATGAAATTATTATTAATAATAATAATAATAATAATAATAAAAGTCATGTTTGTTTTATTTTAAGTTTAACGTGTTTGTAAGATATTGAAACTAATTCCTATCCTGTCTATATTAGGTTGAATTCAATTAAGTTGAAAAAACTACACCAATTAAATTATTCGAATTTTTGGATTGAAATTCGTTCGATTTGAACTTTTGAATCCTGTGAACAACTGTACCTAACTTTTTTGGGTTTTTTTGTAGCTGAAAACAATTTTTAGCAATCAGTAGTAATAAAATCTTGATAACCTCATACATATTTTGAAATTTTCAAAATACTTGTAATGCTAAGTTAAGAGAGTCTACATAAATTAATTAAACAAATTGTAAAATTTTTAACATCTGTTAAATTCCAACTGAAAAAAATAAATCTAACCAAATTTTTCTAAACACTCATAACCTCATGAAAAACATTTTAATTAGAGAAGGAACTCAATCTAAACTGATTCGTGAATACCATTATCAACAAGCCATTTTGAGACATAAGATATTCTTCTATTTTTAAAATAATTTTGAAATATCAATATAAGAATTATAATTCAAAAATGGCAAAATAGGAAGAATAAAATTTAAAAAAGAAAAGATTAAAGCACAGGATACGAAAATCAAGGAGTGCCTTTGTAGAGTAGGATGTCACTTTTTTTTTTTATATATATCTAACACTGGCTATCACCCCACCCAACATAAAAGATTTCACAACATTAACATGCCATTAAGTGGTAAGATTAAGTGTATTTTCGATACACTGCATTTGCATGAGCATCGATATGAGAAGTAAATGATTTATCCTCTGCAATAAATCCAACCACAAATGCTCTCATTCACTAATTCATCACTTGAGATGACAATGCACCAGTATTTCTTCCAAAACCTAATTTTGCCAGCTAAATATGATTCTTATTTTATGCCCTCATAGGCAGAGAAACTAGAGGAGACCAATGTCCATCACACTGCCACATGGCTGCCAGAAACATGAATTCCAAGGCTAGCCAGAGTATATAGTCTGCCATAACATGCCAGCCAGGCTAAAAGCATTATGTAACGTTTCTCATGCAAACATAAATTTTGATTTCCCACAATAACTGTAATTTCACATAAAAAAAGTATATCACCGATTTTGTGAAGGCATTCTTTCCGATTCATGCCTTAATCGAAAGCTGCTGGATCTTATACTTGGGTCTGACACACTGGCAGTCTGGTGGTATGCTCTCCAACTTGATTCTCTACCAACATGATTTAATGCCAATGAAGGCAAATGGTCTCTTTCCCAAGCATGAAAGCGGCTTGGTAGATGAGTTTCTTCTTGAAAATTGTGAGCTGAAGAACCTGGGATATAAACGAAGCCACTACTTTGGTCCGGTGACGAGGCCAATGGTCCTAATTGAACTGACCCACTATGACTACTGGATCTTCGAGTGCTAGAAGCAACAGGTGTCCGTACTGAGGCAGAATTATGATGTCGTTGAGGTTGATAGTATGCCTGAAGAGCCTGAACTCTATCACGGGCCCGAGCATTGCTGCCAGGATACGGAGGGATCATTGAAGATGCAACAGAGTTCCCAGACCTAGCAGCAGAACTACAGAATAACATGCAGATGCATCAGATGTCTAGTTCCATCGATTCTTAATCTATCAATTGACCCAATTTCTTTTTAAGTAGTTGACAGCATACAACAATACGAGCCTATGAATTTGAGGATTAATACTAACTTCCGCAAATACTAAAGCATCCTAGTAAGGTACACAAACTATAAACGGGTTACCTGTGACCAACAACAAATGGATGCATAAAAGATCCGGATCTAGGGACCTCCGAAACACCCCTGGCTGGCCTTTGACTACCAGGAGATACCGAGATCTGATCTGTGGTGCCTAGACGGCTGCTGGTAGAAGAAAAATGAGAGGAATTGTGATCCCAACTGTGATAATGAAGATCAACAGCAGGAAATGTGTAGGAGGTTGGCATGTCACCAGGTACAGGTGGACCATTCCAGTGGCTGAAATTAGAAGCTTCGGAAACTGTTCCACCAGAGTTGGAAGTGGAGGGATGTATTGGTCCAAAGTAGGCAATATATGGGCAAGGATGACTAGAAGACGATACAGCTGTTTGTTCAGCAAATATAGCATGTTGTCCCAGTATATCATGATCTGCATCTCAAAGTTCAAGTTGAGATAAACAAATTCTGTTAAATGCAAGGTTGATGAAAAGGAGGCTAGTGTTCAGAAAAAAAAAAAGGATCTTACATGCGGTTGATGAAAAATCCCCTTCCCTGGAAAAATAAAAAGCAGAATATAAGCTACCATTTTATTAAAAAGACTTCTTTTTAGTAGGAGGCAGCATTAACACCAAAGTCTGCTTCCCTAAATCCTCTGCAATCGCAACATTCTATTACAATTACAACCAATCTTCCATTTCAACATGTCTGTCAGATACCATGCTTTTGCTCCACAGTAGTAACAGAACAGAAACCAGTTTTGAAACCCCAGAGAAACATTCTAATTTCTAAACCAATCTTATGCTGGTAGTGCTTGTCTGTTTGCATTTTTTTTATTTATTGAAAAAAAAATATTAAATTTGACAACCTTTTAACGGTTAATATAGTACCAATAGATCGTTGTTCCAAGTTAAACTAGATTTAGTCCCCTTAAACAAAGTCTTGGATTTGAGCTTTCTGGATGAAAATCATTGTTGAGAGAAGAGATTCCACTATAGTCACTCACATCTATGATAAATATTAGTTATCAGCAAAGCAGGTAAATACTTTGCACTATTGGCATGGTTATCTAAAAAAAACAGCTTAACACATGGAAGTTTGAAAGAGACTGGTGAGAGGTTTGGAGACTAGTCAAGAACTAACAAAATGAGTAGAGCAAATGGTGTTACTCCCTTTATTATTGTTATAGATTTTAGATGACAGAATAGTTAAAATGCCAGGGAAATATAAAGCCAAAAATCAGCCTCATTTTATACACGCATAGACTAATTTTGTTCTACTGAATAAAGTAGATATGAGAAGTATTGTCAACTTGAATACTAGAATTCAACTTGAAATTTTTTTTATCAGGAATTTCTATATGCAACAGTTTCATAACTTTACGAATTAGAAGTAATGCTTATACAAGGCAATATGGGAAGTTCTGTCCTGAATCAATTGGAAATTAAGTCCTACTGAATACAAAGACTTTATGGATAAGAACTACCTTTTCAAGTTCTACTGCTTCGAATTCTGAATTCTTTTTTCATGATATCCATGTAATCCCCCTTTAGTTCTCAAATTTTTTATTCTAAAATATAATCTGAATTTAAGAATTCAGATGGCTTTGATACTTAAACCACATTTGAGATTTAACTTCATTAACCTAATCATTGTTAGCCTTTTATAACATGTGCGGGACTAACAAATCAATGGTATCAATAAAACTGAAATGCCAATTGTATCTTAGAAACAGCCTTCACAAAAATCCATGTGCATGTTTTCTCAGGGGCAAGGCTCTTAAAAGAACAAAGTAATATCATCAATGGGAATTTGAACACAGATGAGTGAGAATGCATATTCAAGTGTATTACTATAAGCTTACTCGAAAGATGAAGGAAGTTGTGTCAAGTTTCCAAAAGGGCACCAGTGAACTCCAAAGGACTACAAAAAACATTTAGAAATATAGTTTAGATAACATGGTAAATGGAATGTATCTATCTGCATACAAATTGAAAGGAATGAAATAATTACATGTATGTGTATATATATATATATATAAAAAAGAAAGGGATAGCAGCTAGAACACTATGCCCTGGAAGCAATAATGGAGGAAATAATGCACCGATAGGGATTTGGAAGAGCGGCAAAAGTATATAAATGAAGACCAAAAAAAAATCAGGAGTGTGAGTTAAAATTCAAAGCAAGTCAAAGGCATTGAAATATTATATTTGAATTTTTAAGTGGAAATGCACACATCATTCAATTTTTTTTTCTTCAATCTATAAAGTAGTTTTTCCTTCCCTCCTCATGTGTACTCCCATACAATATCCTACTACAACATTATCTTGTAAATCCTTTTTGATAAAAAAAAATCCAGCAAATTACATGTTCGCAGTTTCATAATCTTATATATGATTAAAAATAGATAAGCTAGTTTTACTTAAGACTAGTTTGCAACTTAAGTTACTCAGCATCAGTAGAAGATCAGATGTAGATACAGGTTAGGATCATATGCAATTAATGTCCCTCTAAGATCATGTCTTTCAACTGGACAGCAGTACTTGGTAGGTAGCACTGATTAATACAACAAACATGTAAGACTGATACTTGTCATGCGCAGGTCAAATTCACATATAGCAACCGACTGAGTTTGCAGGATTAAATTTAAGGCTCATTGTAAAATGAGCCAATGCAAACACATACATATGCTGTAATAGAGAAACAAAATAGCAGAAACAATTATAAGGCCACTAGCAGTTACTATTACCATTTCAGAGTAGCTAACATCATAAAGATCCTCATCATGGGTCCATTCGTCCATGCTAAATTCTGGATATGATCGGCCACCATTAGCATAAAGCCACTGACCTTTTTCAATCTTACGACAATTGGGGCACTGCATTGCCCCCTTTATATTGAAGGCAGAGCCAATGCAATCTGACAAATATAAAGAATATAAGAAGCATAGCAATAGGACATGATGCCGTGCAGATGCACCTATCAACTTTTTATAAAATTGAGTCTAGTAAAACATGAAACCAGGTAATATTGCATTAAAAGAAATACGTGTATCCATAAAACAAGTGTTTTGAATTAAAATAATAGTATAAACTATGAAATTTTCATTATAACTTTTCCACACAGAACAGGGTGTTGGGGTGAGGGTGTTTTATGTATAGGCCATTGGTTTAAGTCAGAGGGAAGACGCTCTGATGTACCATTAAGATTTTCCCAGCTCGTCAAAACCAATCTATCGATTTTTTAGGACAGGTAATTAGCAATGTTTTATATGATAACTTGTAATAATACTAATGGAATACATATAATTTAATTAGGCCTAATTTAGACAACTACGCAACCAAGTTGAGGAGTATTGAATGTCTTCCAAAAGAGTTAGCTTCGGTCTATTCAACAAAATTGAAATTTGAGGCATATTATATTCAGAGTTAGTATATTTCAACCAGATAAACACAGAGTATTGCATGAGAAAAATAAGAGGAAAGATCCACCTACGCGCTCCCTTTACCCTTCTCAAAACAATAATGAAACACAAAGCACTTTCTCCCTCTCCCACCCTCTTATTTATCGCAGTCAACAGAGGAACCTATGTTCAGATATTGAATTCAATCCACCACAGCCGACTCAAGCAAGCACCATCAAGCAATTCTAACAACCACATAAAAAAAAACACCACCACCCCTCAAACGCCATGATAACATCTCCTAAATCATCAAATACACAAAACCAGGTCAATCCAGTAGCAGCGTTATCACAATTGCGAACACATCATCACCAAAAATTAATCATTCCTAATCCTCTCATCCGGCAGAAAAAAAAAAAAAAAAAAAAAAAAAAAAACTCAGATCTCGATTGTCCAAACTCCAATCCAACAATTTCAACAGCCTCAAACAAAAAACAATTGAAAAAAAAAAGCTCAATCTACATAACACATACCGAGATGAAATTGATGTCCGCATTGAAGCTTGGCCCAGGATCTATCACCGTTATCGGTAACAGCCTCAAGGCAAATCGAACAAGGCACTGAACCGAAGGACTTCTTGGCGTCTCCATCCTGGTCATCGTTTCCAAGACCCATCGCAAATTCAAAAACCCTAAGATGGCATCACGCCACTTTAACACGAATCGCACCCCACACAGAAATTGGGAGACACAAGGACATGTTACAGATATTGGCAAGCAAGGTAGTTAAATAGGTGAGATCTAAATTCCGAAGTCTCTCTTTTCGATTTGGTTCAGTATAGAAAGGAGAAGAAGAAGAAGAAGGTTCGGAGTTTGAGGAATGAGATTGGTATGGCAGCAAAGCAAAATCTCTCTCTCTTTGTTTTTTTATTTTCCTTTTGCGTCTTAAACTTGGACCGTTAGATGATGTTGTTGGACTTACTATAACTGTTGTCCAAACAAAATTAGTTTGATTCATTTCTTTTCTTACTTTCTATTGCATTTAATTATGGTTGAACCCGTCTTTCCCTTTCTTTCTTTGTACGTTACTCACGCGTTTAATCACCAATTCTACTTTCTATTTATTATATTATTATATTCTACAATTGTAATTACTGCATTTATAGAAAAATTAAATTAATACTACACATTTTTTTCATGCATATTGATATTTTCAGTGAGTGGAGTATATGATTATTGTAAAGACAAATAAAGTATGACACAAACCTAATGTATTTTTTTATTCCTTTTTAACATTTTCAAAGGAATTTGATCACGGAAAATATTTAATTAAAAATAAACAAATTTTAATTTAGTGATTTTCGTTCGTTCTCAATATATATTTAAAGGTAGTTTGTTTGGGATTTTTTTTCCTTTCATATTTAGACATTATAATTAGAATTTCTGAAAAATAATTTTAAACGTCATTAGTTTTAAGAATGCTTAAATTATGTTTGGTTTATTGTAAAAATGTAAATATTAGTGCGCTGTATTAATTTAATTTAATAAAAAAATCAAATGAATAAAGTTGAAGCTTTAGTTAATTTACAATTTATTATGCTTGATTCATTGCAAATGTTGCTTTTGAGGTAAAAATACATTTTCAACTTTTTTTCAAATAAAGTTATGACCGGAAAACATTAAATGCATATCAAAGATTGTAACTAGTTGAGCTTATTTATTACATACAGTAATATTGATGTAATTAAATACAAATTTGATGTAATTTGCACATTTAACACGATAATAAACAACAAAATAATATATATATATATATATATATATATATACATATATGTAATTATTCATTAAAATAAGTAAAAGGAAATACACATATGTTAACAAGTAACAACACATCAATTATTGTAATAATTTTTTTTTAATTCCGTTTATGTGTTTATTAATTTTTATACTCTGGATATGCTTTACAAATTTATTACTTTAAAAATAGCAAAATATATGTGTGTGTGATTTTTCATATCAATCTACATGTATATAACAAATTGACCATTGCCAAAATTAAATTTATACATACATACACACGCATGTGTATATATATATATATATATATCATTAAGTGATTTTTTTTATAAATT
>Ga0209489_101521_pt1 | contig 47686 bp, 27 predicted proteins | sample SiratrowhiteBW_FD_187527 | JGI IMG/M metagenome (GOLD analysis project Ga0209489, IMG submission 187527) | Root nodule microbial communities of legume samples collected from California, USA - Siratro white BW (SPAdes) (version 2) | ecosystem: Host-associated > Plants > Roots > Nodule | place... | reverse complement strand
AAAAAAAATAAAAAAAAAAAAATAAAAAAATATATAAATAATATATATATATATATATATATATATATATATATATATATATAAATTGTCTATAATATAGAATCCATAAAGTGGACAAAAAAACCCTTTTATTGTGATTGGATGATAACAATGATGAATAATTTTATTTTATTTTTATCAAAGTTTCATTAGTTAAGATAACTTGGAGTACACAACACACTAACCCTAACAAGGTATGTTACTTTAGGACAACAATGTATAAAACAAAATGTTAATAGATATTAAAGTAATCAATTACAAATAAAATCAATAAAAGTGACATATGAAACAAAAATTTTAAAAAATATAAGAAAGGTGGTATAAAATCCCATTAGGTGGACTCTACAAACACTTTTTCATGATGATTGGACTGTAACCATCATTAACAAATTTTTAAAGCAGTTTCATTAGTTAAGATAACTTGAGTGTGCAATTCACTAGCCTTAACAACATAAGTTACTCGAGAGACAATAATGTATGAAATAACGATGTCAATAAACATTTAAATAATTAAATAAAAATAAAATAAATGAAAACAAAAATAAAATAAAAATGTAAGTAAATGTAAGATTGGTGGAATTATAAAATCAAATCTATTAGATGGACCCGATGAAAACCCTTTCATAATGATTCGATCATAACCATGATGAACAAAATTTTATGTTGAAGTTCCACTAGTTAAGATAACTTGAGTCCACATTACATTAATCTTAACAAGGTATGTTCTCAAGGGCAATAATGCATAAAATAAAAATTTTAATAAATATTTAAGTACTTAAATAAAAATAATGAAAATAACAAATAAATATAAGATTAGTGTGACAATATCAAATCGATGAAGTGGACCCAACGAAAACTCTTTCACGGTGATTGGATTGTAACCATAATGAAAAAAATGTCAAAGTTTTATTAGTTAAAGGTGACTGTACAAAACTCACTAACCCTAAAAATGTATGTTAGTTGAGGGCAATAATGTATAAAAAAATGTTAATAAATATTGAAGTAATTAAATAAAAAAAATTAATGAAAATGAAGAATGAAATAAAAACTTAAATAAATATAAGATTGGTGATAATATTTCTTCATGGTGATTGGACCGTAACCATGATGAACAAATTTTTGTATTAAAGTTTCATAGGATAATACAACTGAAGTGTGCAACACACATTACTGTAGGGTAATAATGTACATAGCAACAATGTCAAAAAAATATTTAAATAATTGAGTAAAAAAAAAACAACAAATAAATATAAGATTTTCTGGTAATATCAATTTTCAGGTGAAACCCAACCGTGGTGATTGGAAATTAACCATGATGAATAAATTTTTATGTTAAAGTTTCATTATTTAAGATAACTTAGTGAACAATAAATTACCTATAAAACAACAATGTCAATAAATATTTGAGTAATTAAATAAAAATAAAATTAATGAAATAAAAAAATGAAATAAAAATGTAAATAAATATAAGATTAGTGGTAATATGAAGGTGGACCTAACGAAAATCCATTTAGAGTGATCAGATCTAAATCATGATGAATAATCTTTTTATGTAAAAGTTTCACTGGTTAAGATAACTTGAGTGCAAACGATAAGAAAGTACGTTATTTGAGGTTAACAATGTATATAATAAAAGTATTAATAAATATTTAATTAATTAAATTAAACTACAATTAATGTACATGACATATGAATAAGAATGTAAATAAATATAAGATTGGTGGTAATATCAATTCCATCAGGTGGACCCAAGGAAAATCCCTTTCCAGTGATTGGACCGCAACCATGAGGAACAAACTTTTGTGTCAAAGTTTCATTGGTTGAAAGAACTTGAATGTACAACACACTAACCCTAACAAGGCATGTTATAAAGGGGCAATCACTTATAAAACGGGAAGAGACTCAGCCTTACTCTTTCCTTGTCGCCTTTCTTTTGCTTCTACCACCTTTCTTTTCTTTCTTCAAATATATTAGAGAATAGTTGCTATAGAACAGACCTAAACCTAGAGACCAAGGTTGACTCCATGCATAACAAGAGAAACAAGCAAAAGCTTCACCACGATGCACCTGAAGGTTTTCTTAATTAATTACTATCAATGGTTTTAATAATGGTCCACCATTGAGATTATAGTCATGATGCCTAAATTTTTTGTTTATCTAGATGCGTCATAATTGTATTAACTGAAATTGCATCGATTATGTGTATTTTCAATTTTTTGCAATGTCAAGGAACATGCTGAAGTTTAGATCATGATTGCAATTTAAAACATTAAATTTTGTTATCAATTTCCCAAATCATCTAGAGATCTCTTCTATTTTTGTGGATTTTTCTAGTTTTTGGTTTTCATTTCTCAAGATCCTGCTTTATCTTTGCCATTATTTTTGTTAGCCTTGTTGTTATGGATGGTGATAGTAGTGTAGTTGTTGCAATTGTTGTTGGATTTTTTTTATTATTGTTGTTTACCTTCTCTTCTCTTACATGTTTTCTTAGGTCGTACAAGTCAACCGGTGATTGATGACGATGATGAAGTGTATGTTTGCCCAATCTTTATTATCTATTTTCTATTTTATTAATTTCTCTTTTTTATTTGCTCAAATTTTATCTTTAATTTGTTGCTATGTGAATTTTTCTTATTAACATGAACTTGGTTCATTCTACCATAATTAATTTTGTTATTGTTTTACAATTCGTCTCAAAATGCAGAGGAATCTTATTAAAGGTTTAGTTTTTTTAATTATACTTAAAGTAATGATTTTGATATAGTATATTAAGTAATATTCTTAATTGAAATTTTTGCTCGTTTACAATTTTAGTTCCTTGAATTATAATTTTTTAAATCAAGTTTTCCATGCCTTGCAAAAGAAGATCAGAATATTTCTCATGCATCACAGATATTTTTTAAGAGGATGTTATTGATTATACTATTTTTTCTTCATAAAAGAAAAAGTTTTTTTTCTAGTTAACTAGTCTATGCAAATTAATTTTCAACTATATTTATGCATTAACTTATTTTTGCAAAATTTACACCAATACTTTAAAAGATAAGTTTTTATGATCAAATGGAAAAGTTTAGTGCAGAGTTTTCATTTAAATTGGTCTAACTTATTCAATTCAAAAAATGCTCGATGTAGTAAATAATATACATAGTAAATAATATACAAGTGTAATCGATGGTATGATAGGATTCAAATTTGTAATGATGGTATGATAGGATTCAATTTTGTACTAATGTTCTCTAGTTGTGTTGTCCAATTCTCCTTTAAGTTATTATTAAAGGATAACACTAAATTAATCTTTCATACAAAAAGTATTTTTTCTTCCACTTTATACTAATACATAATGTCACTCTTAGAAATTTCCTTAATCTCTCATTGAGATTAAGAACATCAAGTATTCTTTAACATCAATTTGTTTTCGTTTTCATGAGTGATATTTAATTTGTCACTCCTGGTTACAAATATAAATATTTAATAAAGGTGCAATACAAATCTTCCAGAGAAGATATACAAATACACACTTTTAATAAAGACCTAACTTTATTGGGTGAAGGATATGACAAAATGTTTTATAACATTTGAGATTTGGGAGTATGTTCTTGATTAGTTGGGATAACATCTGTCTTGACCTTAATATTATGTCTAAACCACGGTCTTAGTAGAGTCTCGGTAGATACATTGTTGCAAGAATATCTTAATGCCACCCTCCATGAGTTCCCTCTTAAAGTGGTTTCCACTAAAGAAGGTCCTCTAGTCATAGGGAGGATTGATGATGGATGTTTGGTGGGTGATGAAATTTGTCTCTCCAAAGTCCTTGTGCTTGTTGAGATCAATTGGCTTCAAACATGAGTAGAATTAGTAATGCAAATTGAAGATGGCACAATAATTACTTTATTCTTCGACATTGAATCATTATTTGGGATAGTGCCTCTTTGATCTCCTTCAGTGGTAGAGTGAACCCTATACTATTTGGGGCTAAGGGCGAAAACTTCCTCAGACCGACTATATGTGGATCATCTTATCCTATCTTATAGATTGCTTGAGTGGATTGGCATCCATCAAGCCAACTACTAGAGCCCTTTGCATCTCTTCCTCTCTATGTGCATGTAAGATTGTTGTCTTTCTCCTTTTGCATGCAAATTTCCTCTTGGATTTCTTAGCTTTTTGTGATGAGGTAGTGACTCTTTGTTGCTAGCCAAGAGATTTTTTGTCAGTTTCTTAAGAGTTGTGGTTCACTCATCGACTAGTTTGATAGCATGGTTGGATCTAAGGTGTGTTTTGAAGGCCTTGTAAGCTTACCAAGAGCAAGATATAATGGATGTGTCTAGATTGCTAATCGGTCATGGATGATGGAGTTGGGCAGAAGGTTCAATAAATTGGATATGAGGGTTATGTTGATATTTGAAATATGGTTTACATAGGGAAATAATAAGGAGTTGGCCTGAGGTTGGTACGAAGGTTGGAAAGTCTTTGTTGGGTCTTTGAGGCTTTGGTTTAGTAGTCATGATGTTGCATGTGGGGTACTATAGAAGGATTTGTAGTCTAAGGTTGGCTTCAAGGTAGGTTGGGATTGAGTTAGTGGAAATTATAGGTTAGTAGTTTTGTTTGGTGTAGTTGAAAGTATGGTTATAAGACAAAAGGTTGATGGGTAGAAGGTTGGTTAAGGGATTATTTATCATGACTCATAAGGATTGATCCTTAACTTTTCCTTATGCACCAAGTAGTAGCTTTTGCGCTATAAACTCTTTGTGAGTGTCATCTAACAATTACTCGTTAAGTATACTTGAAATCAACATATTTATTTGTTTTAGTTGTTGGTGTTGTCAACCGCATTCAATCTTTATTCGCTTTAGATGATCTTTAGACTCTATGTCTACTATTATGATGTCCTTTATTTTGTAGCCTATTCTCTCTTCTTGCTCTAGAACAAGTGAATGAAATTTATTAGAAATGTCCAATGATACTAAAGGACTTGTGTCTCTCATTCATCATGTCAATAAGACACAATTTGAAGAATGATATTTTTCTTGTTCTTAGTAGTAGGAACAAAGGAGGTAGTTAACAACTTGTTTGTAATTTTCTATTCTCCAATCCTATAGGGAACTAATCCTAGGTGGCTAAAAAGGGTTGAATAAAGTTTAAAAGTGTTTTTCAATTTGGAAAACAACAAACAACTAGACTATCTAATATATGAGCTTCTATACTTTTTAAAAAAAATTGATAAAAATAGTTTTTTCTAGACTTGAATTAAAACATATGGTTTTTATACTGATTCACTCAATTTTAATTCTTTCTAGTTCTACCCAATTTTTGAAGAGTCCCTTTATAATTAATCATAATTGCAATAACTATTCTTCAATTTCACTTTTAACTTACATCAATGTCTAATATTACTATTCTCAAAACTCTTAATCTCTCCTTGAGATTGAAAACATTATGTATTTTTTATAACACTAAGTCATTTTTAACTTTCACAAATATTATTTAATCTATCTCTTCTAATTACAAATAGAAATTTCAATAAAGATTATAATAAATACAAAATGCATACTTTGGTAAACACCTCTTCATGGTTGATGAATGTGATAATGTGTTTCTCCTAAAAACTAGATGGTTTGGCACACAATCAAGCTTATAACTCTGTATGTGCTTGGAGGATTTACGAATATAATAAATTTTGTTCTTGTGTTAATGATTTTCGGTTTTTTATAAGTTGCGTGAAAGCATGCGTTATAAATTTGTGTAATATTTCATTATTATTATTATTGAAGAAAATCTTCTTGCAATTTTTATATCCTGTATAGTAGTGAAAGACAACAAGCAACTTTGATTTTATCCAATATTCTGCATTGATAATCTCTATTTTGATTATAAAAATCGAGATAAGAAAATACAAAGCATATAATATGGAATATAGATAATATCTTTTCATTTATATGTGAGGTATTACTTTTAAATAGTGCAGTCAATATTGGATTTAATTCATAAATCAGTAAAAAGATATTTATTGATTTTATTCCTTTATAACACTAAAAATGTATGCTTCTCATACTTTATTTAACCTTGTGAAATCTCAATATATGTATCGGTAAACAATAAGTTGTTCTTGGGCATGAAAGCTCTGTTTAACTAAAGTTCTATTAGTGCTTTAGTTTAATTTGATGAATTCCTATGTAGTTTATATTACCTAAATATATCTTAATTGACTTTTAGTATTTTAAATTTAATATTATCTATTATTATTAAAATATACTTAATGTAAGGTCATTCTAATATATTTAGATTATTTGAAATTATATTCTCAATTTAATATAATTCTATTTATGTCATCGAATTCTGATCAATAATAATTTAGAGATTATAAAGAACCTCTCTCCATACAAATATTGTTTTTGAGCTGTGACATAGTAATATTAAATCATTATTAAATTGTTATTGTCTATTGTATACTGGTTATTGCCTCTTGTTTATTTTAATTTATCATTTTTAATGAATTTAATATATATTGTCAAGGTAGAAAAAACTATATAATTCAACAAAAAAAGTGTCAAGTTTGACAATTTTGAGTTTTCATAATATCCTAACTTTTGTTTTTTTATAGGCTGTTTCCTTTAGACTTGGACGACCTACGAAAGGATGTTGAATGCCCAATCTGTCTTGGTATGTATATATTTCTTTTGATGTATTTGCTTCTATAACAAATTGAACATTTATCTCTGATTCTTTGCTTAGTTTTGCATCTTCTATAACAAATTGAATATTTAGCTCATGACCGTACTACCCCTTGACTAGTCACATCTTGATCATGTTTTTAATCATATAGTTCTTTGACATTCTAAAGACATGTTTAGTTTTGTTTTCTTCTGGTGAGTTTTAGTAGTTTTATTTTTTTTCTAATTTTCAGATCCTATTAGTAGAGACATAAGTTCAATGTTTTTCACCATCTTCATAGTTCCTTTTCTTGTCGTTGTCAGCATTTTTCTTTTTCATTCCCTTTAATTTCACATCCTCAATCGTTAATCTAATATAGTTTGTTGCCATGCAATATATACTATTCACTCTAAGTAATTACTTCCTGCACTCTTTCAACTGTTGCACCCCTACAATTTTTAAAATGATTATTTTACTATTTCTTAAAATGATTTACAGATTATTTGTTTTGTAATTTTTCTTCGAAACAAACTTTTGTGGAAGAATTTCTGAAACAAATTTTTTGGAATAAAAAATTTTAAAACGTACAAAATAATTTCAAAACAAATTTTCCAGAATAAACTTTTAATAATGTATATAATACCTTTTGAAATATATTTTTGAAATGAGCTTTTGTTTCAAAAGAGTTTTGCAAAACAATTTTTTTTTTTTTTTCCTTCTTGTAACTACAATGTGAACTATTGTGATGGAGACAGCAGTTGTGATAGTAGCAACATTGGAGTACAGTAAAAAAGGAGCGGATGAGACAATTTAATCATGTCACCCAGTTATAGGGGTCCGGGTTCAAAACTGGGTGGTGCAGGAAATAATTTCCTTCACTCTACTATAAAAATTCTTAGAGCCTTGTTTGATTGGCCCATTGTAGAAAGCGCATTGTATTTCCTGTGAAGTAATATCCAAATGGTCTAGTAAAGAATTTATACTCAAAAGATTTCATTAACATTTTGGTTATCACTATTGAAGCATTCTCGCTGGCAATTTTTTTTTTTTTTAACAGTAAAAAATAAATGAATAGAAAAGAAGTATTTTAGGAGTACTCCAACCTATATACAACCTTACCTAAATCGGGTAAAAAGCACAAACCAAAATATACCACAAACCTAAATAAAAAATAGATTCGACAAAAAGCAATAATAGACAAATAACTAAACTAGTTCCACTAAGGGGTGCAAGTGCGAATGCCGCACCCTCATACATATAGAACTCAAAATACACTGTAAAGGGAGATAGACTGATAGATATCAACACAAATTAATAAGGCAAAGCAACAAAGCTGCACCCCTTATGTCTCGGATTCTAAATGTATTCACCGTTTGTAGTGTAGACCGTCACCTCCAACTTGTGTGTACCTGCAAAACAACCAAACTTCTAACTACCCTACCTGCTCTCTTCCACCAACACTCCTCCATAATACTAGGATGATCTAGACTACACTATACTAGTGATTGAAGACACTTCAGAAGAGATAAGTATCAATTTGAATATGAAAAAGAATTTCTCGTCCACTTATACTTAAGCCATAATCAACCCTTTAACTGTGTTAGACTAAATATTTCTTCATCATCCACTACCCCACCGTTAAAGACCACCTTATTCCTATGGTTCCATATTTCTGACACAATAGCCACCCACAACCCTTTTCACGCTTTATTGACACTTTCCCTTTGCCCTAGAAGACAAAAGCTCTAACACATTTCCGATCCACCTCTCACACTGGTCCCAGACGCTCTGTGCCACCCTACAGGTACTGAATAGATGTTGGGTAGATTCAACACCATCGTTGCACAGTGGACAACACACATTCCCTACCTGTATTCCCCTTCTAGCAAGATTTACTCTAGTAGGAAGCCTATCAAGTAATAACGTCCAGGCACATATTATCGCCAATGGCACTATTTTTAAACTCCACAATAGTCGAAAAACCTCCGGGGTATGCATTAAATCTTCTCTATTCAAAACACTGTACCCAGATTTAACTGTATAGACCTTCTGATCGTTACCTTCCCACAACAATTTGTCCTGATCCTCTGTGGTCCAATAAACTTTTGAGACCATATCTACCAGCTGAACTTCTAACTTCTTTTCCCATTCAAACCTTTCCCTGCGCCAATCTAGGTTCCAACTGTATCACCCGCCACTCCTAATATGCCCTAAGTCAGCGAGGTCCCCCAAAAGTTTTTTTCAATACTTGGCCTTCCACCCATCTATCACCCCAAAAGTTAACACTCTGCCCATCACCTACTCGCCACTGAAGTCTACAATCGAACCAATTGTCTTGAGCACCTTTACCACATATCCGACACAAATCCTTCCACCACGAGGACCGGTTTCTCTGAATCAAAGCAACATCCAAACTTCTCCAAGAACCGTATCTTACATCCAAGATATCTCTCCAAAAGCCCTTATCTAACAATATATACCTCCACTTCCACTTGGATAACAATGCGTCATTAAAACATTTGATATCTTCATCCCAATCCTCTGGTGGCCATTCTTTGACTCTCTCTACTTTATTCCTCATATTCCATTAGCCTCACGTAACTGAATGTCAATAATGACTTCCTTAATGATCCTATTGAAGAAGTTTTCGTGCTTCAAGTCGAGTCCCAAGACAACATTAGTGTGCAGGATCAACAAGGCTATTTATAACCTAAAACAAGCTCCTCAATCATTTTTATATGATTCTGTCTACCTTATTGCAATTCAATTTTAAGGCGACCAAATAATCCATATCATTTTAGTTTAAGGTAAGACATTTATTGTTGCATGTGGCAATCGTACACTAATTCAAACCTTAATCACTTGAGTTCAATTCCTTTCGACATCTACACTAACCAAATTAGAATAATTTTGAGTAAGAGTGTTGCATATCTGTGCTTTTAAGTAATAGGAGAACAACTAGTTGATATGAAGATAATTTTTGTGGTGACATATCCATGAAAAATACCTCCAAATATAAGGGTGAGAACTTAGGAGGTGTTTTCACAATTCTTGATTTTTTTTTAATTTTCTTTTGTATAATTTATATTTATGTATAGAAGTTGAAACACCTAAAGTGTTCGTATATTAATATGTTATTTTGTTGATAAAAAGAATATTTTTCTAATAATGGAGACTATAAATTAGGAGACATAATCACATGGATTTGTATTTGAGCTAACTGATTAGGATTTAAGCTCACAAATCTAGATTTTGATTAGGATTCCATTGATTAAGACTTACCCTACAATTAGAAAGGAAATATGCATTAAAGTTGAAGACGTAAAAGTTGAAGCATATTATATATCTGTTCTAACCAAACTGATGTAAAAATCTAGTTTTAAACCCATGTAAATCTGAGTATAATTTAAATAATTTATGTAAAATGTCTTATTTATTTAAAATCCCCTAAATATAACAATGACAACACTCACCTTAAATTTGATTTCTTGGCTCAGTTTCAGTAAAGAAGATGTGTAGATCTCCATAAAAAATATTTATGCATATACGAAATACAAAAGAAGATATACTTAGCAACGATGAATTTTTAAATTACAATTTCTTAAAGGGTGATAGAGATACATATATAGATGTATTGTCTAACTTGTTATTTTGTTCACTATTTTGTTGATGGTCTTATATGTGTAGGGATCATTCGAAAGACAAGAGTTGTCATGGAATGCTTGCATCGCTTTTGCAAGGAATGCATAGAGAAATCCTTTCGCCTTGGGTTTATCCTCAAACCACCACCATTTTTTGTTTACATACAAATTGAGATGATTATGTGCTTTATTAGAAAAAGTTTTTTTTTTTTTCATTTATAATTTTCAATACTATGGAATGGTTTTATTGCAGTAACAATGAATGTCCTGCTTGTCGTACGCATTGTTCAAGCCGACGATCACTAAGGGAAGACACCGATTTTGATGAAGTGATTGATCTCCTTTATCCAAACATTGATGAATATGAGGAAAATGTAATATCCATACGTTTTGCACATTGGCTTGTTTTTCATTTTTAAAATGGAAAATCTCATTAGAATGTTTTGACCCAGGAAATGGCTTTGTCTGATGAAGCAAAGAGCAGCATAAAGGTGAGATTGATACGATAATATTTCCTAGATTTTGTTTTATTTTCCATAAATTAATGTTTTGATTTGTTGTCTGAATAACATAATTAGTATCGATTAGGTATCTAAGTGTGAGTGTAAGTTATTTTTTAGTAAAAATGAGAAAGTTAAGCAAACAAAGAAGACCCATGTATTCATATTTAAGATTTTAAATTAAAAATAGTGTCATTTTCTTATATTGATCAGATTCTTGTCTCATTTTTATTTGTCATCTTGAATTTTTTCCAGTACCACTAAATATTCTCATTGTCCACAAGACTTTTTACTTGTGTTTTTAATTCTAACAATTGAGGTGTTTGTATGATTTGGAAGTCAATGCAAGAAGCGTATGGAAAGACTCTTGAACGCCAAAGTGATGCACTGGGAAAGAAGGTTGCTGCTACAACATCTAGGTCAAAAGACAAATCCTCAAGAAGTGCAAATCAATCGCTGAGAAGAAGTTCAAGAAATGCAATCACAATTTCGGAATCTAGTTCTAGCAGGGACGTGACATTGCCTCCTATTGCTGAAGACAAAGAGACACAAGTCATACCCGACCTTGACATAAGTCGATTAGTGATAGGGGAACAAAGTTCTCAGCATGAGACAAATGCAAGCTTAGTTGGAGGGGTAACATTGCAAAGTCTCATTCGCGCATCTGATATACTTGTATGGGGGCGACTTGGCCAAAGGAGTCACACCAATAATGCTAGGAATGCTGCTGCTTTGAGGAGCAACCGCTTGGGGAGATTCATTAATCATCTGCAAAACTCGGATGAAAATGATGCTGAGGTGCTTTTTTTCTTTAAACCTATATTTAACTCTAATTGCTGATGAATGTAAACTTATACATGTACAAACTTAGTTAAAGTATTTTATATTTTGAAGACTTGGAGCAACTTTCCACCATTTATTATTAATTTTTCTTTAGTAATAATGATCATGGTAGGGTTGGACAAGGAAATCCTTATAAATGCATTCAGGTGGATGAATTTGGCAAGGGTTTGAGTGTTAATTGGTTGTTTTCTGTTTAAAATCTCCTTATAATTTAGGTACATAACTAAAAATAAATAAATCTACATCTTATATTAATACATATTATTTAATTATTTATTATTTATGTGGATATAAGCCTTCTACTGAAACATTAGGTCAAAAGCATGTTATCATCTTCTCTTCTCCCTATTCATTATTTGTCCACCATGATTACAACAAAATGTATTCTATTTTCACCATAATTTGTTATTCTATTATGATTATAATTTACTTTACTACAAGAATTAATGTTATGTATAATCAATGATTTTCAACATAATTTCAGCTGGACATCTGTATCAAACTTGTCTCTTTTGAGGAGGAAAGAGTGCCCAATTTGGCAAGGCCATACCTTAGCTGCAGACCTACATTGACAATCAACCAACTGTGCCAGGTTTTTCTCTTTCCATTTCATGAAGCCTTTCATTTTAGTATATCTCTTTTTGGTGCTAACGTTGTTGTACTATCCGCAGTATGTTGCCGGTGAAACCTTGCTGCAAACTGAAGAAATTGAACTGTACGTGGTCAAAGAGTGTGAGCCAGAATTTGTAAGTGGTGAGGCAAAGCTTGACCCAGAAAAATATGAGACTCAAATTCTTGGGATAGGGGATCAAACCTTGGCTGAAGTCACCACCAACAATCTCAGCTATGGCCATTTGGTATAAATTTTCTCTTTAAAAGTTGAACATGTTACTATACACGTTAAATAAAAACAAACCAACCACTGCTTCTACGAATATTAATTATTGTTTCCATTGTTCACTTTTTTCTCTTTGTTTTCAGGTCATAGCTTACAAGAGGAAGCAGTGGAACTTAAACGAAGTGTTGTCCGGCTCTGTTTCTGAATGATGAGTTTCTATGAAACCATGAAAAGAAAGCTTTCGGTTATGCTTTTTCTCATTCCCTTTCACAAAGAACTTGTTTTACAATCCTTACAATAAGATATTGTGTGTGTTTCTCATTCCCTTTCACAAAGAACTTGATTTTACAATCCTTAAGATATTGTGTGTATCAATCATGTCGTCATGATGAACATGAAACCATTACAGTTTGTTAAAAGGTTGGTATTATCTGATACTGGTTACAGATTTCATTATCTCTTTTCTTTTTTTCTTTCTTGGCTATTAAATTTCTTCTCCACTTATTTTAGGAATTGTTTAGATCAGTTTTTCCGTGAATTATATGAAAATTTGAATCGAAGTTTTTTTTTTTTTTTTTTTTTTTTTTTTTTTTTTTTTTTTTATTTTTTTTTTTTTTTTTTTTTTTTTTTTTTTTTTAAGTTGAAATTACCATTTGAAAAAACTCTTTTGCTTATGATTTCACGTTAAAAAGGTTACATTTATTTATCCCTCCAAAATATGGTAGATGATTTTGTGAGAAATGCAGTGTTTGTTGCAACTGAAGTATTCTTTTATCATGATGAAGGGATCGATGAAAAATTGCGCGGTCTTATTTTTTATGTTCTATGGTATTTAATTAAATTGTTAAATATTCATTTATTATTTTTTTATCACATGGGCCATGCTAGATAACACCAACTTATATGCTTGAGAAACCGTAAAATTTTTACATTTATATGTTGCTTTTCTATATATGAAGTGTGCCAAAAATAACAATAATTAATAAATATATGACATTATATATTCTATTCTTTAAAAATGTTTTCAGAAAATGTTTTCAATATTTTCTTGTCAAAAATTTAAATTTAATTAACTATATCTGAGTAATTTATATATTTCTATTCTTTAAAAATGTTTTCAATCTATATTTTGCTGTCAAATATTTAAATTTCAAATAACTATATCGAGGTGAAGCTATATATTTATATTTATATTCTTTAAAAATGTTTTTAATCTATATTTTATTGTCAAACATTTAAATTTTAATTAACTATATCTAGGTAAGTAATATATTTCTATTCTTTAAAAATGATTTCAATCTATATTTTCCTGACAAACATTTAAATTTCAATTAAGTATATCTAAGTAAAGCTATATATTTATATTCTTTAAAAATGATTTTAATCTATATTTTCTTGTAAAACATTTAAATTTCAATTAACTATATCTAGTGTACTTATATATTTATATTCTTTAAAAATTTTTCCAATCTATATTTCCTGTCAAAGATTTAAATTTCAATTAACTATGTCTAGGTAAGTTCGATTTTCTTGATCTACAACTTTAACTTTTAAAGCAATGCGACTAGTTTCACTAGATTGGGAGTCTTGGACGTTGAAAAGTGATACCCGCTTAAAAAATTGTCAATACGTTTAAATATTTCCATCAACAAAAAAAGTTTGAATTTTTCTTTAAAAATTCCAAAATTTATTTCTCTACCGTACGATTATGGTTTCCAAAAAGGGTCTAAATATCAATATTTTAGTCTTTCTTCTATTGATATTGATATTCAGAACTATAATAGACTGTTTTCGGTTAAGAATAGGTTAGAAAGAATGTGGAAAATAGGTAACAAATATGGTTTACGCATTTAGAAAATGAAGAAAAAATTATTAGGCAAATAGAAGAAATATAGGCCAGGGATAGAATTAGAATTAGCACAGGAAATCCACAAACTTTTAAATGAAGATTGTTCTTACGTGACTCGAGATGGAGTGGTCATACGGGAGAAGTCGGTAACTGAGTTAAAAGCGTTGAATTGAATGGAAGTTCACCTGTAAAAGACTTTCTGATGCTCAAATCAGCAAGAGTGTGAAAAGTTGTTTAAGGAATAAGAGAATAAGTGTATTGTGAAAAAAGATGATACTTTCTGTAGACTTTGGTTGTATTTATAAGACATTGTCATCTATGACCAAATATTTACCCATAATGACTTGAGACGTTAGAAATCACGAATTACAATAATACAATGTGAATAATCTCAATTAGGATTAGTCACAATAAGGTATTAATTGATAAATACACTACAAGAAAAAAAATTACCGACGAGACAAATTCATCAGAAACACCCAAAATTTGTCAGTAAATTGATTGTATGTAAATTTACCAACGGATTACTAAATTCGTTGGTAATTACTGACAGATTTAGAGTAAATCTGTCGATAATGATATTTTACCGATGGTTAAAATTTTGTTGATAAAATTTAATCAGTAATTTAACTTTTTCTTGTACTGTTACTAATAGGTTGGGCCGTAATGGATTCAGATGAATCTAGCCTCAATATCGGGTAGGTACACAAGCCCTCAAAGTTCGTGATTTTGGTAGGTGAACCGTTGTGATGACCAAGATATGTTCGATATATTGTGCGCCGAGTTAGGCTGATCGAGGTGGTTACACCTTAGTTCATTATCCCACTTGGGCAAGGCTTTTGTTAATCGTAGCCTGCGTAGCGCTTTGGACTTGGCAGCATAGCCATCAAGGCCAGCATTTAATGAAGTACGGAAGGGGAAAAAGCATGACATGACTAATGGGCTTTCTCCCGCCTCTCCTCAGATGATGCCACGTGGCCTCAACTCACGTGGCTCAATTTTGGCTCTTCAATTCAGCTAGGGAGCAATAAGTGAACCTGGGCTTTCCATTTTCCACACTTTTAGTTACAAACGCTCCAAGTGCTCCCACAGTGTATCGAGCTGACTTCCTTTATCTTATGGAGATTATACCCACCGAATCATTCTACACTTAGGTACACTCATGGCCTCCTCTCCTTCTATTTCTGCTTCTGGTTCTGGTAGGACAATTTAGAGAGGGAGGTTACTCCTCTAGATGAGCCAAGCTCCTCCGCACGAACTGAATGCTTGATGGTGGGAAGAATCTTCGGAGAGTACCCCTTCGTTACCTCCCCACAAGCTACCTCGCGCTCCAGTCAATATCCCTGTTTCCCTAGCTGCTTCTAGGAAAAGAAAACCCTCCAACCTTAGGGTCGTGAACCCAGAGGCCAGTGGTATCTCAAAAAGGGCTAGGAGGCACCAACCCCCCCACTCATTGCTGATCTTAAGTACTCTTGGTGTTAGGCGAGGTGGCTAGACACGCTATTGAGTTCAACACCAAGGAAAAGGTTGAAGCTTTCTATTCTATATATGCAGTTTATGATGAGTCTGTGGCCCAATATGATATGGCTAGGCTGTGTAAAGCGAGCAAGAAAGTGTACATGAAGCCAAAGCCAGACAGTTACGACTTTACATATGTATATGATTTTTTGTTTAAGGAATATGGTATTACTTTCCCATTGACCGAGTTCGAGGCGGGCATGTTGACTCTAATGAACATCGCCCCGAGTCAGCTACATCCTAATAGTTGGGCGTTCTTAAAGTGCTTCGAGCTCCTATGTAGACACTTGGACTTTGAGCCTTCTACCAATGTCTACATCCACTTTTATTAGATGAAGTTTGGTGTGTCGGTGGGTTGGATGTCTCTGAGCGCCTCTTATGGTAGTCCCCTCTTCACCTTGTACAACTCTTCTTATAAATACTTCAAAACCAAGTTTTTCAAGCTTTGTTGTCATCTTGAAGATGTAGAAAAGCGTCTGTTCTTCTACCGAGATTTCACACCTCGGTTTCTGCTATACTGGCAGAGACAGACAAGGTTTCAACCATGGTTCAAGTATTAGCTTACCCCCGAGGAGAGGGAAGCTTTAAAGGCCATCAAGCAACTTCTTTGTCTTCTTAACACTAGGGCACTTCTCTTCCTTCCCTTTGTTGAGGATCCTGATGCTTTGTTCTTAGGTATAATTCACTTTGTGTGTCATTGATGTTGACTCATCATGTTAATTACTTCGCTTCCACTTTTGCAGAGATTATGGGCAACACTATTGACATGAAAAAGCTTTGTGCTCGAGTCGATGGCCACTGCGACCTGGCGGCTAACTTCCAAGTTGCCAAGAAGAAGAAAAGTGGAGCTACCGACTCCACTGATACTGCTTCGGCTCAGAACGACTTCTAGTGCTCCATTTGATCATCTTGTCGGCGGCCCTGCCTCCCTTGTGACCGAAATCCAAATGCCACTCAAGACTTCAATCCCTCCCGTTGCCACTGCGTCGGGGTCAATTCCCCTTGATGTGGCACCTGAGGTGATCAACTTGGAAGGCTCCTCTGAGGGTGGAGTAGGTTCTCCTGTCCGTCGGGTCGAGCAGTCACGGTCGGCCGCCAGCTAGACTGCCACCACTGACATGGCCACCATAACTCAGCCCTCAGCCTCAGGTCAAGCTTCACGGGATTGGGGCCTGCTGTCAGATTGGACCATCTTAGTATCACCTATCCCGGGGTCCAGTCTAACTGGCATGTAAATCGACAAGCAAAAGACTTGGCTTGTGTTTATCCCTATGATGTCGAGTTGATGACCAAGGTCAGTGAAGTCGGGTGCTTGGAGGTCGAGAGTGTTATAATGTCAAAATTCCCCTCATAATTGGGGATCTTGTAGAAGAAGGTCACCTGCTTCACGACCAGGTCGAACCTCTTGTCATGCTGCTCGATGACATGATCTTGAAGTTCACCCAGCTCTTTCTCTAATTGAGCTCGACGACGGCGATCTTCTTCTCGGTCGGCTTTGAGCATCGCCACTTCCCTTTCCAGCTCCATCACCTCTCCGCGAAGGTCATTGGCCCTTCTGTTGGCATCTTCGTCTTTCTGCTCAGCCACCGAGCACCTCTCGTGGAGAAGATTGATTCTGCATTGGCTTGGTTGAGTTTTAACTCCAAGTCCTTATTAATGTCAGCCAAGTTGATATTGGTCGACAGGGAAGCTTTTGATGAGGCGGAGGAGCTTTCCAAATCATCTTTCAACTTTTCCATGTCTTCACTCTCTGTTTTCATCAACTCATCGCCCATAATATGGCCGATGAGCAGAGCGCGAGAGGTTAGCTCCAAGAAAGTCGTATGCGGAGTTGAAGCAGAAGTTGTGGCCGAGTAGGGATCGACCTCTTGGTTGTCAAGTTGGACATTGCAGTTTGACACCATCAGGTCATATTTTAAGAAATCCATAGCCGTGGCCCGGTCCCCAAAAGTTGTTGACGGTCGGAGCCTAGTGGGGAGTGACGAGAGGAGCGATTCTCTTTATCTTTCTTGAGCTCTCTGTCCTTCCTCTTCTTTGGACGAGGAGTGTCTTGGGCAGAGGCGGTCATTTATTGAGGCAGGGGGCGGATAACAATAATCGGCTCCGCATCTTCCAAGATATCCTCGGTCCTTGGTCTCTTTCCTTTGTGAGTAGGTTGGCGCTTGCTAACCAACTCATGAAAACCGGATTTCTGCCAGGAGGAGCCACTGACATTAAGATATCTAGAAGACAAGTAAAAGTAAGAAGACGAAGACGAGAGATAATTGAATAAAAGGGAATGACTTACCGACAACTACGTCAACCTTGTCGTCGGTCGAATAGCACCCGAGAAGTCTTCGAATGGAGATTTGGCGGGACAGTTGCTCTAGGGTTCCAAGGGAAACTTAGACACATACCGATGACTCTCTCCCTTCACTAACACCTTAAAGAAAGTCTGCTTGAAATGTTTAGCATATTTACACTATCTACAAATAACTTAATAGAAGACGAGGTCCTATGAATTGAAACCGCTTTGAATACCTCAGAGTCAACCCAGTCCTCCTCAAAAGACCGTAACTCAACACCCCTCCCAACATCTTCTTGGATAACTGACTCCCCCTCAGAAACATCACAAACCTCTCGGGTAGGTTTCTCCCTAGGCTTAGGCCCTAGGACTCATCGATTGGGCACCTGACGCATGAAACGACCTTGTCCCTAGAGAATTGCCACCAGAGCTGCCCTTATGCTCCGCACGACCCCGCCAAGAAGGTGCCTCAAATCCACTCGAAGATCGCCAGAGCTCCGAGGACGAGTAAGTAGCAATAGAAAAGGAAGTCATTGTTGGAGGAGTTACCTTGAAAGGCAACCGAAGAGTAAGCTTGGACCGGATATTGTGAAAGCCGAGAATCCCAGAATACAGAAAGCGACACCAGTGGCCCACCTGCAAAGGCTATTTATAGGGTTGAGAAGTCAAATCGTCACCCGCCCCTAGTCATCCGATTGAAGATAGATCAACGGTCCAGAGCATTTGAGTTGTCACATCACGACGCATGAAACGAGAAAGCACGAAAACCGATTCCAAAGTCACAATTCCCACCACAAACGAAATGCTTCCTACCATGTCTAAGCCAATCGATCTCTTACTAGTATTTCCTACATACAAAGTCCTTTTCAGTCACTTCGTGCCCTCAAGGACTTGGGGGGTCTATGTACTATAGGAAGGGCCGACCACCTAAACCAATGCATAATTTCATAACTCGAATGAGTAAACCGGCCGAGAAGGTCTCGGTTTAGGTAGGCCGACCAAAAGGATACCGGAACAACTTTATAAGGTAAGGCACTTATTATCCCATTATGATCACTAGACACGTGACATCCACATTACCACCATTGACAAGAGGACTTCATTGTTAATACGAGCCTCCAACATTTAAATCAAGAATTGTTATTATTATATTTTTTTTTAAAAAAAAGAATCCCTCGTGACGAGAACGGTCATTTGGAATTTAAAATTTATTAAAACATTCCGTTTTTTATGTAAGTATGAGAAATAAACTTTTTTTTAAGTGAAATATTTTAAACGAAATTAGGGGCAGTTTCGGAATTCAGGCATATGTAGGTGCAAATCACTAATTGATGGGGTGCAAGAAGTAAGTTAAACTAATTAAAACCCACCTATGGTCAGGGGTATTTTAGGGATCAAGAAAGATTCGGGTGCGAGCCTAAACATGTGGGGTGCAAAATAGAAATCTGTGAGGTCCAGCAAGTTTCTCTCCTTAAGAACCCATTAGGGTTCATTCATCAAAACCCTAAAACATGTGGAGGCGCCTCAGAGAGGCACTCGGTGGCGGCCATGGGAGCGGGTACGACGAAGGACGACGCCGGCGAGGCGAAGCCAGTGTTGGTGGTTCGTACGGAGATGAGAAAGAGGTTGAGGCACAATGAAAAGAGATCGACGGAGTCTATGGTGGAAGCTGCCGTTGAGGTTTAATGGAGGTGCAGTGGCGTCTCGTCGGAGTTTGGCAAGATGACTCACGGCAACTTGGAAGTATGGTAGTGTAGGGACGGCGCCGATAATGGTTGACGGCATGCGGCAGAGGTTGGCGTGGTTTTGAGGTTTAGCGGAGGCACGGTGGCGCGACACTCGCCTCTTCCTCCTTCTTTTCTTCTACTTTTATAATTTCTATTTTAATTACTTTCCTCTTCTCATTCTAATCTGGATCCTATAATTTCTATAGATTGTTGATGACTTTTGTGACATTGATTCTTGGTTGGGGAATTTCAAATTGGCATACAAGGTTCTTACGGTTACTGGAGGACATCTATAGATTGTTGATGACGTTTCTGACATTGATTCTTGGTTGGGGAATTTCAAATTGGCATACAAGGTTCTTATGGTTACTGGAGGGGAAACCACAAAGTGTGCCTGGAGCAACAACTTCCCCAAATTGGTTCTGATCTAAACTCTAACTTTATAATTGATTAAATGCGTTTTGGAACCATGAATTGGGATTAAACCTTTTCGATTCATATTTACAGAGAGCAAACAAGAAACAGAGCCACAGTAAATAGAAACTGGAACAAGAGAGTCAGAAATTCAATTGTACATACTTCAAGTGTGAATCCTTAGCGAATTTGTCTGTCAGAAATTCTTCTCTCTATTTCTTGTGGATGAACTGTGTATTTCTCTTCCTGCAATCTAGACTGTGCTTTTTTTCTTTTGTAATTTTCTACCCTTGATTCACGAAGCCTCCTCCTCCTATATGCTATGCCTTTTTTCAATTGACGTATCTTCTTCCTTCTTGCTTTTCAATTTTCTTCAAAAATCAGCCCCCTCCCTATGAAAGTATATTTCCCTTTTATAAAAGAAATTGACGATTCCCTTTTCCTTCCGCTCACACATCTCATGCTTACCATTTTGTTACTATTTTGTTGCAACATAATCATCACTTTTTCAAATCTTTCCTATGCTTAAAAAAAACTTTGCCCATGCCAGCATGAAAATCATTCCACGCCTGGTTCAAAACGTTGCATGTCACCTTTTTTCTTTTAATTAAATTTTATTATTATTTTTTTAATATTCTAATTATCAATTAATTAATTTTTATTTTATTCATATTTTTAATTTTAATCTTAATTAAATTAACTTTGAATTAAAAGAAAATGAATAAAAAATTTTATCTTCATCAAGACAAAATCCAGTGTAGGAAAACAATTTTTATAGATTCTTGATATATGCAATTTTTTTTTTTTGAAATTGGATTGTAAAAATAAATAGGAAAACACATTATTTTAAAAGATATGAATTAAGTTATAAATTTCATAAAATAAATAAATATAACACAATCAGATAAAAGTAGTTAATAACATTAAAATAACAATACATCTAATATTAATGAACACGTTCATAAAAATATCATAACATGTTATTGCGAAAGTCGTTCAATTTGGTTTTGCACCTTGTCCATTCTTTGTTCCACTCCTTCAAATCACATATCCACATGCATTTGGAAATGATTAAGTGTAGTGTTCATACAAGTTTGTAATTGATCCAATCTAGTGTTCATATGTGTCTGCAAATGATCGAACCCGGTATCCATGTGCATATTCAAATTATCCAATCTTGGATCGATGTGAATCCTCAAGCTATTCAATCCTTCTTACAACTCTTAAAAACCAAACATCTGACCATGGTGGGGAACTAAGGGGACTGGTCCTTGGGGTGCAGGTTCGTGAACATGGTCCTCTACTTGTGGTGGCTCTTCACCATCTTCGTCATCGTCATCATCATCAACCGTCCCATATTGCCAAATACCATTAACATGAAAGATATTTAGTTTGTGCAATGTTTTTTTGCCAAAGTAATTTGTCCAACCCAGGTGCACACATGTTTCACTGGACAATCCAAACATCATTTCTAATTATAATAAATCGCACCTGTTAATACATCAAATACTCCAATTAAGTCTAAATACATATAATAATAATAATTATAAATTAATTGCAATTCTAAATTAATATCATTTGTATACCTTTTCCAGAATATCATCAGCACATACACAATAACTTTAAATAAACAAATTAAAAAAATAAAATAACATTCTTCTACATAATATTTATAAATTAATTGAAATTTTAAATTAATATCATTTATATACCTTCTACAAAATATAATCAGTATACATACATAGTAACCTTAAATAAACAAATCTACAAAATAAAATAACCTTCTTCTACAACCCACTACATACAAACAACTATTACAGATCTGCCGAAAAGAACATGGCAATTGCCTCTCTCACTCAACCAAAAGCACTGAGAACCACTATTGCCTCTTTCACTTAACCAAAAGCACTGAGAACCACAGAAATAAAAACATACTTAACCAGAGAAATAAAAACATACTCAACAGCAAACCCAGATAAATAAAAGCAACAATAAACCACCAATAATAACAATAGAGAAAAATAAAATCAACATTGTACTAACAACACTGAAAAAAAAAGCAAAAAAAAATTATAAAACATTAAAAAACCATAGAATATATTAAAAATACATATAATCGATTATCGAAAACAACATAATCGATTATAAGTATAAAAACATGATATAACTGATTATCAAATCAACCTAATCAATTATCAGTGTAAAATGGTGATATAATCTATTATGTATGGTTCTTAGTTGATTAAAGATGTAAAATACAAGTATAATCGATTATGAATGTATGTATAACCGATTAAGCACCAAACCTGAGTCTTCCCTGTGCTTCCTGGACCACCATCGCGCTTGCTGCACCAGAATGACCCTTCCTGAACCAGTACCACCGCGTACGTCGAGAAAAGGTGTTTTCTGCACCAACACCCACCGTGTTCGACCACGAACAACGCCACTTAGAACTCAAGGAACTATCATTTACATACCCGCTCAACAATGACACTCCACTAGCACTCAACTACACGCAGAACACATCTTTATAATAAAAGGAAATTCAAATTCCCTCGTACCGCCAACAACAACTGCTATGTCCGTGGGAATATCTGGCAATCTACAAGAATCTCTGAACATAGCTTCACAGTCTATACAGATTATCACTCATCTCTCTGCATGTGAATCCATAGTAGAAAAGGAGTAATAAAAATAAAGTTAATATGATCTCTCTGTATTCTCAGCATGGAGTGTATACAATAGACAATAGGTATGGGTAGCAAGAATGAGTAAATACGAATACAAGGCAGCCATAAGTGAAAGCATTAAAGACAAAGTATAACTAGCTGAAACAGTTAATACATTAAAGCCACACTAAAAGAAGTTGAATCTATTTAATGCATAAAAAACTAAAGTTGCTATAGAAGTTAAAAAAGCAAGGATAATAATGTAATTTCATAAACATGAAGTGACTTTTCAAATCTCTTCCTTCCTTCAATAGAGATCACCTTCACCATTTCTCTCTCATTTCTGCGCTCCCATTTCCTCTTAAATAGTCTCAAACAAATGGTTGATGATCCCGCTTTTCCGTCTCTTGCAACAGCGGAAACTTGGATCCAAACACACGGTAAGACCCTCCCCTTTCATTGTTTGTGCAAGTTCTTCGCCTCAATGATGATGCAACTTCTCAATGCTACAGCACACGCATTTATTGCTTGTCTCAGCTTAAAACTCGCTGATCATACTTGCAAGCAAGCCCCCATCCAATAGCAATGCCACCTCAAATCACCTTTTCAAATTTTCAACATCTCCAACTCCTTCACTATTTATTTGTCCTCGAGTGCCTTCTGGGGTGTTTCTCTAGTGTTGGAAATAAAGGGAGGAGTTGTCTACAGGTGTGGACTTTAATGGGTTCTCTAAGTTTCTTACTTGTGATATATTTGCTTTGTTGAAGTGCTCTGGTGTGTGTTTTTGTTGAGAGTTTGAAAAGAATGGGAAGGACACCATGTTGTGACAAGAAGGGTTTGAAGAAGGGACCTTGGACAGCTGAAGAGGATGAAATTGTTGCTAGTTATATCAAGAAAAATGGTGGTCATGGAAGCTGGCGTTCTCTTCCAAGGATGGCAAGTTTTGCTCTTTTGCTGGTACTTTGCTTAGTATTTGTTTCTGTTAAAATCATCTAAACTAGACTTCAACAACCACTTTGGTTTCAACCTGTCTTTCTAATGATATAGAATATATAAATACTTGAAAAAGACCTTTTTTTTATGGGTGCTAAATATATACTATTACATAGCTTTTTCATTAAAATCAGCTTTAATCCTTGTTTCCAAGCGGTTTGAATGGCTTTTTGTTTTGCCCTTTTACATTTATATGGCCATATTCACATTCTTGGTTGCAGCTAACATTACCCATCATATCATACACCAATGTAACGACTATTGAACAAGTGAAGTGAAGCTATACCTCTTGACTCCTTTTCACCTTTTCCCCTACTCTTCTTTTTCAAGTTCTTAAATGTTAAAAGACAGGAATATAAGTAGGAAGTAGTTAAGTGCAAGAGAAATTTAATGCAGTACTTGGAGCATTCTATATCATGTTTACATTAACCTTTTTTCATGTTATACTATGATCCTTTTTTTTTTCTCTGTTCTCTGTCTGTATCCTAATCCTGACCAAAACTTGTGCTACCTTTTGACTTAATTAGATTTCTTTGCGGATTTACTAGCCACATTCCCCATGACTCCTCTACTTTGGACACTTTTCCTCACAATATTTGTTCTTTTTTTCATAGCCTTGTGAAACAAGTGTAACAATGTTCACCAATTTATTCTGTTTTTCAACTTAATAACATGATCTTCATGTTTCCATATGTTATGAGATTATTTTTTTACTTTCAGGTCTTCTTCGTTGTGGCAAGAGTTGCAGGCTTAGGTGAACAAACTACCTCAGACCTGACATCAAGCGTGGTCCCTTTACTTAAGAGGAAGAAAAACTAGTCATACAGCTTCATGGTATCCTAGGAAATAGGTAAACAGTTTATTGAAATATGTTTCCATATGTTATATTTCTGTTTTTTCAATACTTTTACATAAATAGATTTTTAAAAAGGAAACAAAGTAACTCTTATTTTAAATATTTCCTATACAAATATTAATGATAAACGGTAAAAATATGATAACAAACAAAACCTCTTAAACCAAACATATAGCAATTTGGATCTTTGTGAGTTTGGAAACCCATTTGGGATAATCTCGAATGAAAGTTTTTAACATTTCAGTGCACAAAGGTAAAAGAATCAAGGATGGGTAGAAGTTACATTCAACTCAACTGATTTGAAGCACAACCTTCGCTTTGCCTCACAAGTCCATGACATTGGAATTCTTCACATAATATATTTACAAAACAAGTTTACGTTCGCTTATTAACCTTTTTCTCCCCACTCAAAATTTCAACTTTTCTGTCTTATCAAGATTCACTCATTTTTGTGACTGTGAAAGACCTTCTAGATCTCTCTATCAAGAGTATCTTTGCAATAGTTGATAATAAAGCATATTTTTTGGTTAATTACTAGAATAAGTACATAAAAACTTCCGGTCTGTTCTCTGAACTACCTGAATCAGTTCAAGTTCTTACTTTAAAATCAGTTCAAGTTCTTACTTTAAATTCACTTGACAAGACAATTTTGAACAAATTTTCAGGTGGGCTGCAATAGCCTCTCAATTACCAGGAAGAACAGATAATGAGATAAAGAACTTATGGAACACCCAGTTGAAGAAGCGTCTTAAAAGCATGGGACTTGACCCTAGAACCCACGAGCCGTTGGCCTCATCTCCATCTTACCCCTTCCACAAGGCACATGGCTCAGTGGGAGAATGCTAGGCTTGAAGCTGAGTCAACAAGATTCGGCCAGAACACCGCCAATCGTAATTCAGATGCCAAAACCACTGATGAAATCCTTGATTTCAAAGCATAGCATATATTATAAATTATCTCTTTCAAGGAAATAAACTAAGCACCAAGAATCCAACTTTGTTTGGAATCATTGAAGTCATGGAAGCTATTCAAAGAATGACGTGAAACTTTTGTGGTGCAATTCCTTTATCATGGAAGCTATTCAACTATTCCTTTCATTATTTGAGGTTATATTTCATTTGTTTGAGGCTATATTTCAACACAAAAGTTGGACGAGCCGCAGTCATTTTAAAGGTTCGACTTCATTTTGTTATTGAAATTAATTAGAAATAATAAAGTTTTATGTAATGTTTCTAAAGATTGTTATAATAATTTGTTAATCGAACTCCATATATCACTTAGTGTGAGATCCTTATATTATAGAGTTCACACTTTGTAGTATTGCATATTCTTTGAATTATATCATAGAGTGCATAGAATTCCTATAAAAAAAATCATTAAATAGTAACTAATTTAGAGACTAAAAATAATTAGTCATTATACTAACTAATTTAATAACTAAAAATAACTATTATAAAAAAATTATTAATTAACAACTAGTTTAGAGATCAAAAATAATTAATTATTATATTAACTAATTTAGTGATAAAAATAATCATTATGAAAAAATTATATTTAAACTAAAATTTCATTAACCATTTTGTAAATTAAAAATTATTGATATAAAAAATAATTTTTATTATTAATAAAAGTTTATAATATAAGTAGATATTATATTTAAACAACTAATAATTATAATTTTCTTAGTAACTAAATTAAAAAAAATTAATTATTAATTTATAAAACATTTTAAATTAATATCAATAAATTTAAAATATTATTTATTATTAATTAATTAAAAATAATAATATATCACTTTAAATTATAATATTTGAAAAGAGTACCGTTTTCTTTACTTTGTTAAGAAAGAGAAGCCAAATCACTCTTGAGAAAGCGAGAAGCCAAATCACATTGTCTTTGAGAAAGAAAGAAAGAGAGACAAGCTTTTGGAACCTTTCTTTCCTCTCTAATTACATTATCTTTCTATGGCAACCCTAATCTTCCTGACCTTCAATCTCACTCTCTCTTTACTGCATTCAGATCTCAAACATCTCACTCTCTAATCAAACGCATTCGTTGAAGACGTTTTTAATTGTTGGTGAAAATGGATCTCTGACAATATTTTCTCTTCGCTGCTGTTGTAGGTCAAGTAATTTCTAATCTCTGCTTCTTTCATTCAAAATTTTTAATCTAGCCTTCCACAAATTTGGTTGTTGTAGTCATTTTACCTTGTTTTGTTATACCAATTCAGACGTGATTTTCAAAATTATTAGTGATATAATATTGTAGAGCTGTTGTTTCATTGTCAGTAACTACTTACTAGAAAAACACTTGAAAGACAAGAAGTGCTTGAGTGGATCTAATAAATATTTTTGATTCAGCTATATTTATATATTTAATAAATATGGTTTTTGATATTATATTTTGACAATAAAAAAATCAACTTTTATTTTTAATTTATTATTAGTAATAAAATTTAAAATATTGACATAGTATTTTTTATTTTGTGTTAGATTAAAAAACTTATCATTAAATTAAAACAATAAAATTAAAAAATTAAAAAAGATTGAATGCGCTGTATTGAAAACAAAAGTAGATTTTGTTATTCGGAAAAAACATTGGTCTCTGAAGCAATTTTGTCTTTTCTTTTGTTAATTATTCGAAACAAAAGGATTGGATTGATCCAAACAAAAATCTGCACAGTTCTCGATGATTACTTTTTTTCATTTCAAGTACTGTACAGCAGTAGATGAAAACAAAAATTTGTACAAATTATTTGATATATTTATATTATTTCACATGATTTTTAAAAAAAAAAAAAAAAAACAACAATTCTATCTTCACGTAACTTTCGGAAAAGTACTGTTCAGATTTGTACAAGTTAGATTTGATATATACCAATTTCTAGCATTCACGATACTGTACAGATTTGGATCTCAACACATGAAAAATATTAAATATTAGATTTTCGGGTGAACAGATTTACCATATTTGTTTTGTCACGTGCCTACGCTGACTTGTTTTATTTGTTTTAGTTTTAGTTTTATATTTGAAACAAATGAAAATAAGAGATTGAAATTGAATGTCTTGTAGAAAAGATATTAGATTTAAGGTAGACATATTGACATTAACATTTATAAATAAGATTTAGAGAAGCATAACGAGATATAACAAATTAAGTCAAGTACTTAGAATTAAGAAAAAAATAATATTTTAGATTGAGTGTTTAAATTATATTTTATTTTGTAAAGTAATGTCTAATGAGTTTTTATTGTTTTCTGTGCTTATTATTAGTAAGAGTTTTGGTTTCACGAGTTGATCAACATGATGTTTTTTAGATATGAGAGAATACTCATATTTTTTAGAAAGAAAAGAATATATATATTTTTTGAGGAGAGAATACTTATGTTTCGTGAAAATGAGAGAATATACGTGTAACCAGATGAGGTCATAATACTTGTTATAATAAGATTGATTAGTTAATATTCTTAAGGAAGGGGACTCAATGTAACTCAAATTTGAGTGAATCAAGATATATCTGTGTGTCTCAGATTTAATTATTGCATATTTATTATCTAACCGTAACTTAAATTGTGTGTGTCAGATTTAATTTTAGTGTTACCTATTTATTATCCACTGCAAATCGCAAATCGAGTTAGTAGGCTCCATTCAACCACCTTTCTAGGGCCAACTGTACCTTCAGTATTTGAGTGTGGTTGAGCATTCTTGAGTGGTTTAATGTCTTGTGAGTGATTGGTAAAAGTTTGAAGTGTGATTAGAAAGAAATTATAATAACTTTTTTACTACTAACCATTCAATTCTTTGATTGGTTTGCCTGTTTTCTTGAAATTTATGTGTAGGGTTTCTTGCAAATTTTATAAACATATCTTTTAATTCCTATTGGATCGAGTGCTTATTACTAGGCCAAAAGCTATAGTCATTAGTTAGGGTACAACTCTTTCTACTTAAGAGCGTAGCATCCCAAGCACCACGCAATTGTCCCACTAGGAATCAAACTCTTCAATTGTGACTCGACCCACCTAGCCTCCACTATGGGACAATTGTGTAACCTGCAACAATCTCTCCCTAAATAATTGCACCCTGGAAATCGAACTCGTGACCTTGGTTTTGATACCAATTGTTGGATTGAGTGCTTACCACTAGATCAAAAGTTATCGCCATTAGTCAGAGTGCAACTCTTTCTACTGAAGAGCGTAATAACCTAAGCACCATGATTTGATTGGCGCACCTAGCCTTTGCCACGAGACAATTGATGTCATCGCAACAACTGTATGAACAATAGACTTCAAACGGGGGGTTGAATGAAGCCTGACCTCAATTCGTTGCAAACAAAAACCACCAAACAAGATCGTCCAAGGCAAGAATATATAAGCACAAATGAAACAATTTTATACAGGTCCAATCTCTTGGGCTACGTCCAGTTCTCCCTTGAACAAATTGTTCAAGAGGTTCCACTATTCAGAAAACCGTTACAACGAGTACACAAACCTCTCTAGGTTATCCAAGTACACAAACCTTTTCAGGTTATAACAAGTATGCAAACTTCTCCAAGTTATCACGAGTACACAAACCTCTCCAGGTTATACCAGTCCAAACTCCCCCTGAGATCAAGACCACTCAAAACTGAAAGAAACACTCTCAAAAAATAGAACAACCAAAGCTCACAAGAATTTACTTCACAAAGGTGTGTATTTACTGACTTACACAGTGGTTTTGCACAACCCAAAAATCTAAGTGCTCTTAGTAGCATATTAACAATGAAACTCAATATATACTCTAATTCTTCAAAGTATTGCACAGTGTATTGCTCTTTTTGCTTCTTGTTTTACTACTTGAAATTGTTCCTCTATATGTAGCTTTTTTTTTAAACTAGTCGTTGGATGCTTGAATAGAGCAACCTTAATCATCTAATACTGAAACTAATCGTTGGAAGAACAACTTCTATTCTTTATTTTGCATTAAAACTGACTTTATCTGTATATAGAAACAATTTAAATAGCACAAGGTATCTTTGATTTGAAACAAAAAATCAGATTAAATATTCCATAATAATTTGAATAATTTTCATTATGAACAAATTTGAACGTTAAAGCACAACATGTTATAAAATCAGATTTTGATATTTCTGTGAAATGTACTTTAATTTATTTTTTATATTTAGAAACCAATCAAATCAAAATTGTATGTAACAAAATCATTTTGAATTGTTTCCGTATATAGCTATAACAACGTAAATAAAATACGCTAAATCAAACTAATTTTATTGTAAGCAAATGGATAGGGTGCGGAGAATGATTTGATCTCAAAATAAAATTGAAAGAAGATCTCAAAATAGATTTAAAATATTTACTATTTTTATATTTATTTCTTTTTAACTTTCCTCTTCTTTTAATTTTAAACAAAATTAATATAATAAAATAATAGTAAATAAACACTTATTTGGGTCTACAGTTCATCTATACATAGTCATCATGCTTAAAGATTTTTGAATATTACCGTAACAGACATGTAAGGTCATCTTTAGACCGTCTAATGATTCAACAATCTATCCCTTTTTTGATGATGACAAAACTACAAGCCTTAAGAATAAATAATTGCAAAAATATCAAGAGATTAAACAACGTAAGATTTTATTTGATGAAAAACATGCAAATGCACAACTGCATAGAAACAAATTAAATAGTATTCAATATTATTTGAAAAAATAGATTTGACCATTTATCTTAATTATTTGTCATATTTTCTCTTTCTACCCCTTTTTGTCATCACAAAATAGGGTTGATTTTAAAAATCATCACTGTTGTAGGGAGGTGCTGATAAACATTCTAAGCGGTCATGTGTTTGGTATAGAGAATTTTGGATAATAGAGATATAACTTCAAACTCAGCTCATTAACCTTGATCTTTAACACATAAATCCTAGGGTTCTTGTACACACTCATCAATTAGATATTGTTAAATAATTAACATGTGAGGGAGAAATATTCATTCATATTTTGGGGAGTCCATGTAATGTGAAATTTTAGTTTGAATAACACGATAACTTGGGTGAGAAAATCAAACAAATTGAAGTTTTCTAGGTGTGTCAATCTGGTAAAGGAGAATTATAGCTCAGACTCTTAAAATTAGAAAATGCATAGCATGAATTAATTAAGAAAAGAAAACAAATTTTCACCAGACTTGGAAAAATATTATATATATATATATATATTGTAAATCAATATATCCTGTTTATACTTGAATATTGCCTAAATAATTCTTGAAAATGAAAAAAAAACCATGATTTTAAAAACTCGAATCATGCATTTTAATTAAAATATATAGATGTATATAAAATTTTAATTAAATTATATAGATGTATATAAAATTTTAATGCTATGTAAAAATGGATTGTAGAAAAGAAAAGAATGAAGAAAAAAATTGATGAAAAAAATTGTAAATGCATGTAAATGTACATAAAAAAAATTTTTGGAAAAAAAATAAGTTAAAATATTTTGATGCAATGAGTTTCAACCAATTGATATTTCTCATCATCCAATCAAGATCATACCCAAAAGTTCTCTTATGATCTCTTATAAAATGATGTTTAATTTCAATGTGTTTGGTTCTTTGAGTGCAAGAATGGATTTTTAGAAAGACTAATATCAATAATATTATTACAAAAAAAGTGGAATGTTAGTCTCATGAATTCCATAATCAGCAAGTTGATTTCTAATCCAAATCAACTTATAACTACATTGAGCAATTGAAATATACCTAACTTCTGCAGTGGATAAAACAATCGTTCCTTGCTTCTTACTCGTCCAAGAGATTAAATTACCTCCTATGAAGTGACATCCTCTACTTGTAATTTTCTTTTCTACCTTGTCTCCTACGTAATCTGCATCACTATATTCCTGCAATTTAAAATTTTCTCTTCGCTTATACCAAAGACCAAGATTAGCAGTTCGTTTTAAATGTCTAAAAATTCTTTTTATGACAGAAATATATACTTCCCTTGGATCTGCTTGAAATCTTATACACAGACAAAAATTAAATATTATGTCGGGTCTAGAAGCAGTGAGATATAAAAGAGATATGAAAGCGTGTATGTTCCGGTACTCCATACCCATTGGACACAATATCTTCTTGGTCACATAGTGATTGGTCAACAATGTATTACCTTCTGGAAGTATTTCATGCAACAATTCGAGCAATTCAGTGAAGCTTTTATCCACCCATTTCTTGTCTTAATATTAAATAATCGTAATATTGTTGACAAACGTGAAAAACTTGAACAATCAGGATACAATTCAGTTACTAAAAAATATTTCAATGAATCATACACATATGCTTGGTGGAAACTATCTTCTCCCATATTACGAATCATGTATTCAATGCAATCCTCAAAATATATATTAGAATGACGACATTCAGTCTCATATACATATGGTAGGTCTAGAACTTCACCATGCAAAGTCCATGTTGTATAGCTCTTCAAGAAACCATCGCAAAGAACATGTTCTCGTATCAACTCAATATCTTGTCTTTTCCCATTCAAAAAATTCACACATGGACAATAACATCCTCCATTTATTGCTGCCCATTCCGTTAAGCAAATTGTAGAAACTTTTCAACACCTTTCTCATACATATCACTGATTCGACTTCCATTTATCCAACTTCGATCTATGACTACGTATAGTAAAAGATTTTCATAAACATTACACAATGCACAAATTAAGTACAAATTGTTGATGATCGAACATCCCCAGACTTAATATCAACATGCGCTCAGCATATATTTCCAAGTATACACATAAAACATTTCAATACAGAAAGAATTTCAAGCATACAGAAAGCATCCCAGGCATACAAATACAACATTTCAAAGATACAAAAAAAATACCCCTTGTAGATGAGTGGTGACGCGAGGGGAAGAAAACGAAAACTAGTGAACGCAAATGAAGCCAAATGAACTCTAGCAAAACCAGTGAACACAGATGGAGTGAATGAAACCATAAAATCAGTCAGAGTAAATGAAATTTGTGGAGAAATGCAACAAGCGAAATACGTACTAGTGAGCGAGAAACGCAACACGCGAAACAAAAATGGCACAACAAACTTGAGGAGTGAACGAAACTTGAAGAGTGAATGAATGTTGGGGAATGATTGAAGGCACGCGAAACAACAATGGCAAAACGAAGGAGAAGAAACGAGTGTGTTCAAACCAGTGAAAGCGAAGGAGAAGGCAAAGTCTAAGAGAAAAACAGTGTGCAAGGGTTAAAACAAGGGTTATTACATCGGTTATTGAAATAACCAATGTAATATGTACCCCAATTTTAACTTGAGGGAGATACTACATCGGTTGGCAGCTCCTAGCCGATGTAGTATCTAGCACCCAATTTTCCCAAATTTTCTAAAATTTCACTCGCACACCACAAGGACGATACTGCATCCGGTTGGAAGCTCACAACCGATGTAGTATCTAGCACATATTACATCAGTTGGGGACTCCCAACTGATGTAATAGGTTCAACACCATACCAAACTTTTCAAATTTTGAATTTTATTTTTTCAATCTTTTCTATTTAATGGTAATGGATGTAATATCTCTTCGCATAATTTTAAAAATGTCACCTCGTTTTTGTTTACCTCGTTTACATTTTAACCTATGTTTTATCTTGTTGTAGTATGTGTTTTTTCTACTAGTGGTACTTGACTTGAAAATTAATATTCTTAGTATAGGATGATTATTAGAGAAAGGATGTTCGGTTTTCATGAAAAAATGTTGCAATTGAAGGGAAAAAATGGTTGAGTGCTTGCACATGTGGAGATGACAAAGAATTGGATGTTCAAACTCAATCTAAAAATAAAGAACCTTTCTCTTAGGCATGAAGGGAATGTTGAGGATGCAAAAGAAGCTCTTAAAACATTCAAAGCATTAGAAGCCCAAATGGTAGAGACAGAAGATGCAAAGAATAAAGCACAGTTTATGACTTATGTGATGAAAGATGGAATTTTCAGTCCTTGAGTTCATGAATAAAGTGGAGTGGTTGTTTCAAAAGAGGATATGCATAATTCGACATTAGATTTCATGTATACTAATTTAGTTTGGAAAGATGATGAATCTGAACCTATGACCATAAAAACAAAGCCAGTTAAGGAAGCTATTGGTAGGTCTACACATACAGTGGATCTATCTACACTTGATTTGTCTTTAAGTATTCTTGCTACAACATCAAGAAATAAGGGAGAGATTCAAAGAGATTTATTTAGGCGCTAGGAAGAGATAAAAGGGAGACTGATGAAATTTTAAAGCAAGCCAAAACTTTACAAGTCCAACTAGAGGATATTGGGAACGAGAAAAAGGACTTGTCACTTAATGTTTCCAATGATAAAGAGTCTCTCTAATTTCGATCATCAAATTTCTAAGTAAGGCATGGAAATTTGAGACTGGCTACTGAAATTAATAATACTTTAACCTCATGTATAGTTTGGTCAAATAATAAACATTTATTGAATGCAAAGAAAATTATTTCAAGTGAAAATCTTTCAAAAATGATGAAAGTGAGAAAAACCATTGGTCATGATTTTTCAGTTGGTCACTCTATGGATATGCGAGATTTACTTTCTATATGCAAGATTTAATTACTGGTGACAGTAGCAACAATTTTGTAACGTAGATTATTAGAATGGAGGATCAGGAAGGTTTGAGCTTAAAAGAGGAATTTGTTAGCATTAAACTCAAAAAATCATGAGTTTGTAAAGGGGTGTGTGTTTTTTATCTGCAACAATTTGGATGGTCAATAATTATTACCTTTAATTGTGTGTTTTTAGTGTTAATTATAATATAGTTGTTATGAATAGAGATATGAATGTGAAGAGTATATTTGAGATTGTATATTGTCCTCCATATTTTATAAAAAAGAAAAAAAAAAGATATATCTTTCAGAACAAAAATTTATTTGTGCTCTCACTTTTTCTCTGTCTTCAAAAAGAAAATTAAAATACCTTTTGTCCTCTGTTATCAGTATCCAGTACCACACTTGTCTCCAAGAGTTTACTCATGAAATATTTTATCCTTTATCTTTTGAACTAATAGAACTAACAAAGAATTATAATTAAAAAAAGAACTGAATACTCAACAAGCGTTGAAAAACAATTCCTTTAACAAAAACTAAACTTCAAAAACACCAACAAACACAATCTACTACAGAAAATTAAAAAACAAAACTTTATTGAAAAAAAACTTCAAAATTTAATAAGAAATCACAAGAGAATCACTCTAAATGTTTATCCTTCAATACAAAACTAAAAATAAAGTAAAATTAAGTTTAGAATATATTGTGAGATTGTCAAGCCTCCCTTAATTTTTTATTAAAATCTTTATTTATAGATTTATTTTCTTACAAAAAATATTCTAGTTGCTGAGGTTTTTGATTGCTCTTGGTTAGTTTAAATAAAAATCGTCCTATTTAGTAAGAACCATCTTATTTTTTTTAAATAACTGTATTCAAATTTCAAATACCAAATATTAATTAATAGATGAGTAGTCCAACTCAATATTCCAATTTAGTTATTTAACTTCATCTCCAAATTGTTCTTCATAATACTTGATAAATATAAAATTAATTTTAATAATTTTAAAAAATTAATTTTAACAAATTATTATTGCTATTATTCCCCGAGTGAAGTTTTGGTCACATTTCTTACAAAATAAGATTAATATTTAAATAAAAAGTTAATAAGTCCATACGATTTAATTCATCTTTAGATAAAAATATTATATTTTTGAACTTTCTTTTTTATTAAGTACATTCCAAAGAGAGTAGGAAGACACAAAAATTTAATTAGATTTATTCTAAATTAAGTAAAAATTACATAAGATTATCGTCTTAAAAAAACTTTAAAAAAAATTGATCAAAAGAATATTTATATATATTTAAAATCAAGAAAATAAAAAACATATATTTAAAATCTAAATCATACAATAATTTAAATTAAAGTTTAATTAATCTTAATTAAATATATCTTCCCGAGTGAATTTATTTTTCAATTATCATGTAAGAAAACCAACACTAAAATATTCCGAATCAGAAGATTATGACCGGAATCAGAAGATTATGACCGGGGTCATAGAGATGGAGACTGAATGATAAATAAATACAACCGACTTACACTGGTTCATGCAAAAGTGTGGAGACATAATAATAAATAAATAGACCAGCCTTGACTTGCAGTCAACAACACTGTTCACGCAGCGAACGGAGTGAACCGCGGAACAGGCTTGCACGTGAGTGGCTTCGCCAAAAACACCGTCACTCTTCCCTCCTCCGTCAGGTCAACGTCGTGACTCTTCCCATCATTCACCACCCAATCAAAGCACTGGATCAAACTCGCCAGCGTAGCTTGCATTACGAGTAACGCAAGTGAGGCTCCGGGGCAGCTTCTTCTTCCGCTTCCGAAAGGTAGAAGCTGGTAGTACTGTCCCCTCACGTCGATTTTGCTTTTTCCAGGTTCGTCTGAGGCCAAGAACCTGTCTGGGTTGTACTCGAGGGCGTTGTCCCAGTATTTGGGGTCTCTCCCAATAGCCCACGTGCTGATCAGGATGGTGGAGTGCTCAGGGATGTCGTAGCCGTCCACCTGGCACGCGCGCATGGCTTCTCGCGCGAATATCGGAGTGGGAGGGTGCATTCTCAGAGTTTCCTTCACCACTGCTTGCAGATAAGGGAGGTTGGGAATGTCTGACTCCTTCACCAGCCTCTCCTTTCCCACCACAGAGTCTATCTCCTCTCTTGCCTTCTTGAATACGTGCGGGTTTCGTACCAGCTCCGCAAGGGACCATTCCAGAACACTAGCAGGACCGTTTGTGCCGGCGATGAACATGTCCTGTGTAACCACCGTTCAGCTATGTCAGGTTTAGGGTTAAACTCCATGGTCGAAATAAGGATGTTTTCCCAACTATTATGTCTCATTTTTTTAAATTTTATATATTATTTTTAGATTTGTTTTTAGTTCTTAAATAGATTATATATTTATGTTTAAATATGTTTGTCATCATTATCATCATTGTTAAATTCCAAGGATAATAAATGCATATAAATTCAGCATCACACTGACCCACAATGACCAAGGTTTGAAAAAACAAAAGCATATGTACTTACCAGCGCAAAGGCTTTGGCACTTTCTCTGGTGAGTTTATTGTCAGCACCATCAGCTTCAATGAGATTCAGGAGAATGTCAAAAAGGTCCTTCTTCCTATCACTGTCAGCGCCCGCTTTGGCCCTGGCCTCTTCGTGCTCCTTCAGAACCATCTCCATCATCATATCCACCTTGTGGTGCGTTTCCATGTTTTTCTTCCCATACCCCTGCAGATCAAAAGGCCTAGCAAACCCTAAAATGTCTCCCAAGTTGAACGCTCCCAGCAACTCCCCTACCTCCCTCACCAACTTCCTCAACTGGGCCACAAAATCATTCGCATCATTGCTCTTCTTCCCCATGATCATCCTCGTGATAACATTATTTGTGTGCGTCATGAGCTCTTGTCTCATAACCACTGCTTTCCCCGTGGCCGAAATCTCCAACATCCGCTTCAAAAACGCTTCAATCTCACTCTCGCGAATGCTGACAAAATGCTCCAGAGTCTTCCCGCTGAGAAGCTCCGTCATGCAGAGCTTCTTCAGGAAGCGCCAGTAGGTCCCGTACGGAATGAAAAAATAGTCAGCAGCACCGTAGGTTAAACTCTCGCTGGCAATCATCAAGGGGCGGTTGCAGAAAGCCTCTTCGGAGGTTTTAAGGATCTGTTTGGCTGTCTCTGCGGAAGACGCTACAACTACGTCTTTGGACCCGATGGTGATATGGATCAAGGGACCATAGCGTAGGGAAAGTTTGTATAATGCTTGGTGAAGCACCGAACGGAGATAAGGCGCGTTCCCTAGTAAGGGTATTGAGATGGGAGGGCCAGGAGGGAGTTTCACACTCTGCCATCTTTTGAAGATTGAACGAATAAAAACGGTGGAAATGAACCACAAGAAGAACAGAACAAGGTAACCTTGGATGTCTAACATGGTTGCCTTGTTTAGTTTCTAGGAACAAACATGGAAGATGATAGCTTCACACCATCGTTCTTTTATACTTCCATTTAACAAGATATTATTATTTTATTTCAAAATTTTCAATTTATTTATTTTTATTAGTTAAATATGTTATTTTATTATTGAAAGTAGCTTAGGATAGATTACTATTTTTGAATAGCGGTGTAAACAAGGATATGTTCCTATTTTAGAAATATTTTATAGGATATTTTTCCTATTTTGGAAATATTTTATTAGCACTTAAATAGACAGCGCCGCCCCGGGAGCCATATTGGTGTGACCACTTAGTCCTGATTGCGTTCCTCGTGGTCAATTTTATATTTGGACATAGTTGGTCTTGTGTTCCACGTGCTGCATATTATATATTAGTGAGACATCATTTTGTGTTCCCCGTGCTGCTTATTATATTATGAGATTATTTTATACCTTTTAGATGATTAAGCATAGGATACTAAATATGTAAGTTTATTCACAGTACGTACTACTTAATATTCCAAAAATATATCATCATCATATACCCCATGAGGAAAGATAAACAAAATCCCCATTTATTTCCATAATTTCTTTATAGTAATAAAAATTATTATAAATAGAAATATTTTACGGGTACTTTCACTACATGATACTTTTAATCAATTTTTTTTAAAGAGATCAAAATTTTACCCTTGTTCATATGAATACAATGTGGAACATATGTCTACTCAATAACATAAACTTAAGTGTCTGCATTCATAATCTCTAAATTATATTTACATACACCAATGATACAATTTTAATAATAATTACATAAAGCTTAAGGCCCCTACCCTTATATTAATTGCAGACTCCTACACTTGTATTTATTGTAGTACATGTATTTTACATCTTCCTTAAAGTTTTCTATTACTGTTCCCTCTCTTTATTCTTTCCAACAAATGTATCAGTGGAGTGTACTTCTTCATAACTCACCTACATGGCATAGATCTTGAATATCATGATTCAATTCACAATTGACTTCTCTTACAAAATTTAACTGACTTATAATATAACTTTATGTTAAAGATATTTACTTCAATTCATATTTATATATTTACTTACTTATCTCTCTTTAATATGTTATTAATGACTTAAAGGTTCGAAAAATATTCTGTAAATAAATCTTCACTTAATGTTCTAGTCAATGAAGTTTGAATATTACTTTCAAAAAAAATTATTTTAGTCAAAATTTAATTTTTTTTCGAAATCAACATCAAAACATCTCAAAAGATTCCAACTTAAAATTCCAATTAAAAGAACCATATTAAATGTTTCTGTCAAAGAATAGTATTATATTGATCATGAAATATAATGTAAAGCGTAATAGTCTGTAAAAATTGACCATGAAGTTAGTATTAGCTAAACTTTTCACAAGTTGCATTCATTCAAAAGGTAAGATGTAATTAATTTAATTTTATTGACTATGTATAATGGAAATCCTGAAATTGTGTAAATATAATTTCATATTTAATGAGTTTTTTACTATTAATTTTGCAGTTTTGATATACTTTAATTAATAAAAAAATAAGTATGGGTAGAATAAAGAAGTTAAAAACTTGTCACTAGCCCTACCCTCATTACACTTTGCAAGAACAGTTATTTCCAAAGGTTTTGTAATAATGTACTAACTCCTACAATAAATGTAAGAAGGAAAGTTAATTCATGAATATTGGGATCCTACTATATAAAGTTTTGAGCACCGATTGACATCCACATAAACATTATTTTATACCTAAATAAATTATTATTTTATTATAATATAATATTTTATTTAAAAAGTAGTTGTAGAGTTAATATTTTTTCGATAGTAGCGTCAAATGAGTATTTTCATTGAGTTTTTAATTCATCGCTACTAAAGACTCCTGGCTGGATCTCGTGAACATTTTAATTACTTTAATATTAAGGTGTTTTTTTACCATACATTTTTTAAATGCAAAAGTGATGGTCGGAAACATTGTACAGAACATGTAATTTGATACTCTATCAACAATAGGAATCTTAACTAGTAGTAACTTGGTGTGGTAATTGAGATGCCGGATTGATTTTTTTGAAAATTTTTATATCGTCTTTATGTAATACTGTACAATTTACAATTTTTTATTGGGCATGTCATATATAGGTTGATATGGTATTGGATTTATGGATATCGAGTCTATTTGAAAGTTATACTTAAACTCAGTCATGATTTGAGTTCTCATCTCCATTTAATAACTAATTCGAAAGAGAGCATGACATATAGCACAATTTTATATATACAATATCAATTCATCACATATTTTATATACACGATATCAATCATTAAGACACTTGATATTAGTTAGTAGGTCAAGTTCCATTCTCCAAATAAAGGAGTCACGTTCAGACAAACTTCTTCTTATCTTCTAAATACTCATGAACTAATCATTTGATAGGAAAAAAATAGGACCTATAGCTAATTATCATGACTAAACTCAATGCCAAAATTATACAAAAACATCTTTTCATCTGCTATAGGCCCGATAAAATTAGTCATACGATACCATATATAATGAAAAATGAGACTCCTCAACTTTGTAACATATAATGTAAATGGTCGAAGAGTTGAAGAAGCAAGCCAATGCAACACATTACAAATTGCTTGAATTTGATTGACCATTTTCCAATATTTTTATTACAACTTTAGAATATACATGAATAACATTGATCATTGAGACCACTTTCCTTCTTCTTTGAGTGAAGAATTTGTTACACTTGGTGTATGTAGTAATGACCATAGAAGGTATTGAAAGATTTTTTATTATTTTCAAAATTAATGGATTCAACTTGGTTGGTTATCATATTTCCACACTGTTGTCCTTCATCTCATGTTCACGTATTTTTCATAATCTTGTCAACTTGACGTCTTGTATTATATTGTAGTAATAAATTAATTTAGGCTTAGTCATTATGTGTATAGTATATATAATGAAACAAGTAAAGGATACCTAAATCCCTAAGCTTCACACCAAATACCAGAAGTTGTGACCTCTAAATCCCTTTTTCCAAGAAAAAAGTGAATGTGTGCTTGTAAGTATTGGACTAGCTAACTTCAAAGTCACGGGAAATACATGAAGCACAAGTTTGATATGTTTTGCTTTAAATTCTTTTATTACTTAAGCTTGATTTTGCTTTTTTTCTATTTTTCTTTTTGTATCCCTGGATACATAAATACGCTAACTTCAATGGTGGCATCCTTTCTTAAACATTGGAGTTTGATGCAAACGCAAAGGGATTAATTGGTGGTCAATTAGGTAGCATAAAGTTTAGTGTTCCCATAGAGATTGCTTTGTTGGTTAATACGAGTTTTAATTCTTGCCTATTTTAATTTATGGTGAGAAACTCTTTATTGTTATGATAGTAATTTTCTATTATTAGGCACATTGAACTCTTATAGTGACTTTAGATGATCTTACTTATAGATGTCCCGATAAGAAGTTTGAATTGATATATTTCTTGTATGGTTGAATTTCACAAGTCATGAATGAATATCAATTGGTTCTGTGATTGAGGTGTTACCTTTTGTTTTCATGTATTGTACCTTGGTTGGATGGCCATTATCTTAGAGTAATTTATTGTCAATTATTTGATATTCTCTTTAAATACAATCTAAAATTATGCAAAGAAACACAATTTGATATCGTATATATATTAGTTGGATATGTTGGTATATGGTGATGGCTTATAGTTATTCTACACTTCTATATCCTTTTGAACTATTGTATACATTTTAATAAATGCTCAAACTCATTTCCTTGAGCATAAACTTGTAGTATGTAGTGTCATCATGGGACAAACTTAAGCACATAAGATAGGTTGTTGGATTCTTGGTTAGTGTATCTTATATGATAATTTATAACCTTTTCATGATTTTAATGCACTCACATTTTGTGTCAAGAGTTTCATGACAATAACTAGTAAGGTTTTATGATTGATTTAATCAGTTGTCCTCATATTGTGTATAGTTTGTTGGCTGATCTTAGTGGTCTCCATCGTGGTGTTGTTTGTATATGTTGGTGTAGTTGCTCCAAAAGAAATAAAGGAATATAAATAACTTAAAGGTAATATAAAATATAGTATAAGACAGAGAGAAGTAGACACAATTTTATACTAGTTCACCCTACAGTCAGGGCTACATCCACTCCCCTTAAGCAAAAACAACTTAAAAGCTTTCACTAAAAGTGAGTTTTAACACCTTTCTAGAAACAAGTGTTTTGTACCTCTCAAGGTAACAAGTTTTCACACCTTTACAGGAGTGAGTATTCTACACCTCTCCAAACAACGAGTTTTTACACTTCTTTAGGTATATCAGTCTTAATCTCCCCTTGAGATCAAGACCTCTCAACAATGAGAAAGAAATACTCTAAACAAAGAACAACTAACGCTCGTGGGGTATCCTTCACACAGTGAAGAATTTACAATGGTTTTCACACAATTCTTTTCGAATTGCTCAGCATATAGACAATGAAACTCAAATTTAAATCTTATTGTTCGCTCTATAGACTCTTTTGAGTTCTTTCACTCAAACTTGTTATTATGCTCTTCATCTTGAAGGTCTTACGCACTGTTGAAGATCTTCTTCTTCGTTGCATATTTTGGATTTTCAATCCATTTAAAAACTTTCTATTTGTGTAGTAATTATGAATGTTGAGACATGATTTATTATTCATGTTTTTCATAAGTCTCGTTCTTCTTTTTATTTCTTCTCTTGTAGGAATTTGAACGTTGAATGCTTGTAATATTTTCTCTTGACCATTTAATGGTGCAATATGTCTCCGTAATTCTCCGATTAAAGTGCCAATAGTAAAAATATGCTATGATATCCTTTGAACGTTGTTTTTCTTTCTGATTTTAACTAAAAATATTACTATTAGCAATAATGATGGATCACACACATAATCAAAATCAATTACGTTTAATGTATGAATACATCTGAGACATAATCTTTTTGAATTATAAAAACTTTTCATCTCAAAAATTCTAACTTCAATTTACTTTCACAAACAGTCTAAGTAAAGTGTTGAAGCATTTTATCCTTGATTAGATTCCAGTAAATTTAAAAACACGTCTTAAAAATTCAATTATGAACTTAAGCATTAAGAATAGAAAACTTCCTGTAAAGACATATCATCTATCATATGAAGACGTTGAACACTTTGTATAATCTTTTCTTGTTTTGTTTGTCATGACTCTTGATAAGATCATTTGATGCTCTTTGATCTTACATGTTGTGTCTAACAAATTCGTGTGACATGATCTTGTGCCCTTAGTTTGTCTTATATGACTTTGCACTGTTAATGTGTGCTTTTAGTTTGGATCTTCCTATCAAGTGTTTCATTCGGTGTATTAATGTATCATTCGATTCATTCATTCTTGCATGATCATTTGTACATGTGAACTTTACTTTATGTTTAATCTTTCCTTATGTATACACTTGAACTTTATTTTATCCTTTAATTTATCTTATAGTTTTTGTTATCTTCAAAACCCCGTATGACTTTTACCTTATGAGATCTTTCAAGGGATCATATCCTTTGCTGATTTAACAGTGTATTACTCTATACAAATTCAAAGGAAAAGGAAGCAAGAAGAAGTGTTAATCATTGGCAAATAAAAGGTACTTAACAATAAAATGGGTTATATTGATCATATGACTTTACATGCATATATTATACAATAATTTGTTAGAAAGATTATAAATATTTTTATGGTAAGTGTAGCATTATTATAAAGGTGAGATAGTTACATCTAACATAATATAAGGGAAAATAGTTGTAAGACTAGAGTTTTGTTTCTATACTTCTTAAAATTAGTGTTAAAAATGTTAACATGTTGATCTGAAGGTTTTATTTTCTAAATCACTTAAAAAATGTTGTGGTACTTGCAAACTTGTGCCCCAAAGAATAGGGATAATACGAAAGTTTTATGATTAGATCCTGAGGAACAAGATGAAAACATTAAAGCTTCCTCTACTTAATCAATGGCTCTTGTTTTGATTGCACTATCCCTTCCCATCCAATTCCTTCTTTTTCAGACCAAGAAGTTTCATTACATTGTTCATTCAATGATTAACAAAATTAATTTTATTAGCCTGATCCCTTGGATATTCATATTGCATGAAGAGATCTAATTAATCCTCTACAAGGTTCCCTAAGCAATCAACATTAAGTCCAAGGACTTACAATAGACTCAATACTTTCTTGTGAGTGGCCCTATGTGGTCTTTCAAGTGGTCTTCCATCTAGCCCTCCTTCTTGAAAAAAAGATTCATCCTTAGATCTTGCATGAAGCTCAGTGATTGCAAATTTTATTTGTTTGACTTATTTTTCCTCCAGATCAAACACCATTATGTGATAAATACCAAACAAAAGTAAGATAAATTTCATTATTAAAAGAAACTTAAGAATATTGTTTTTACAAGAAAATATTTCAAAACAATTCCCTTTATTTTTATAATAGTTTTTGGAAAGAGGAGGACATTTATTTTGAAAACAATTTTTTCTTCACTTTGTTTTCGTCGTTGTTTTGTGGTAGATAACAACAAAAGAAAGTGATGTTTATGATATTTTTGGAAAGAAGAATTGGAATATAAGTAAAAAGAAGAATTCAATGTATAGTAGTCTCCCTTTAAGGATTCTACCTCAATTTCTTTTTTCTTTTCTAGATTTTTCTATTATTTCTTCTTCTTTTTTGTATTTTTTTTTCTCTCTGTCTCGCTCTTTTTCTTTCTCTTCTCTTTTTCTCCTCTCTTTCTCTTCCTTGTGTATGGCAATAGCTTGTAACTTTTCTTTAAACTCTTTTTCTTTTCTTGTAAAGTCTTTCTCTCCTTCTAGAAATTTCCTTCTTTGTTTGACAAGTTGTTTCATTTATTCCCTATTCCTTTTACTTTTCTCATAGCAAGGTGAAACAAAATTTCTTCTTGTACACAATTTCAACTCTTTTCAATTCAATATTTTAAATTTTCTCCCAATTGAAACATCATTTTCCTTTTCCACCAAGACATGGTATTTTTTTGGAAACTTAAAGAAGTCATGGATAATCTTTTAATTTCATCTACTTGGTGGAATTCAAAAATTTTCACAACCTTCATCTCCCATTCTAAATATTCCTTAACATATTCTCTACCATGGAAAGGGGGGAGGTTGACCTTAGGCTCTTTGGAAAAGGTAGGATTCATATTCCTATTTTGCCTAGAGGGAGGGTGATTGTTGTCCACATTGTAACAACTAGTTTGGGAGTGGCAGTCCTCATGGTGATACCTTAGACCCCTCGCTATGTTTGACTTTTCCTTAACTTTGCATTAATTGAGTGAACATCCCTCTTATTTTAACTAATATTCTGTCTTTTTATTTCATTTTCTCTTAGTCTCCTTGCCTCTTCTCTCAAGTTGATATCCTCTCTATTGTCCCTAACACTTCCTTACTCATTAGATGAATCTAAATTATCACTCATTTTTGTTTGGAAAGGTTTTCACAAATGATTTTTTTTTTTTTAAGTTTTCTAAGAAGAAAATATGTTGATAACTTTTCCAAGTAGACTCTTAGAAAAGAGAGTGGGTCACAAGTGGACACTCCTAAACAAAAGATTTTCCTAGCCAAAGTTTTTCTCATATTACTTCCACCAAATCTCTTAGTAGAAATTTTCAAAATATTTTGACTAAAAGATATATGTATGCAAGAGTCCTAGAGACCTAAAACAAAAGATCAAAAGAAATTGAAGAAGTTAAATAACAACAAGAAAACTAGGTGAAATCCTAAGTGAAAGTGCAGGTGACACTTAGAGCTCTTTGACACACTTTCACAACTAATGTGCTTAACTATTACAATGTTTAATTGTGGGATTACACCAAAGGCATTTCCCAACCCAAAATTAAATAAAAATAACAAAGGAAATACATGAAAATTTATGTGATAAGAAAAGAAACCGAAATAAATATGTTTGTGGCTCAAAGTACTTCTTGACTTTTTTTTTTTCTTTTCTTCCTTCTCTAGCTCAGTCTTGAGTAAATTTCAATCCAACTTCACTCCTCTCAAGTGTTTGACTCTCCAAATTACTTTTTTCCCTTAAAGCTTTCAAGAGATCAACTTCTACTATCTCACCCACTAACAGTTGAGATGCTATCTTGGAAATTTTGAGTTTCAAGCTATACTTCTTAAGGAAAAGTCAAGTTTCATGGGCAATAAAATCTAAAAAGGCTCAATTTAGAAAGGTAAACATCAAGTGATAGATTTAATGACAGACTCGAGGAAGATAAAATAAATTGATAAGCAACAAAATAAGGCACAAAAAGGGAGATAACACCTCAATAGGAACTTAAGAATGATTTTAGATTTTGAAAAAACAAAAGTAAAACTCAAATTAAATCAAAATGATGAAATACGTTGGACCACTTCTCTCTTTTTTTTGGCCCTTTCTCTTTTTTTGTTTACTTCAATTTCTTTTTCTCACTTTTTTCTTTTTGGCCCAATTATGATAAACAAACACTTCACAACACAATTTCTAGTGCAATTTTCTTCGCAATTTTCAACTTTTAAGGATATTGATCCAAATTAACATTCTAAGAAACTTACAAGGTCACAATATGCATCTTTATGAAAGATTTTTTTTTTTTAAATTTTCTAATGAACTAATAGCAAAAAAAGAACTCAATCAAGACAAGACACAAGCACTGTTTTTTTTTTTTTTCAATGACCTATAAAAGTATAAAAAATTGGGACAACTTCTATGGAATTTATGACATGGTAATGGCTAAAAAAATACTCTAAACAAAACACATAAGATTCAAAAATTAAAGCTAAGTAATTAAAGATACAAACAAGAGAATAATCTAGAATACGTGATAGAAAATCCTAAAGCATAACATTGATTCAAGACAATTGGAACAAGGTAATTGAATCAATTTTAAACATGGAATGCGTGGAATATGACACGATTCTAGCTGGACTCAAACAAACATGCAAGACAAGACATGACGAAACATAAAAGGAAAGGTAAAACACTTAGGTCTTGAAGATCTTCTAAGCCTAGCTCTTAATACCAAATGATGAAAATCCTTTGTGTAACATCCTTGTCTTTAAATAAATATATTAAATATTTTATCTTAAAATAAGAGTTAGAAAACTTTAAATTTTAATTCATGTTACGAAATTCTCATTTTAAAAGTATTTTGTATTTCAGATAATTTATTAAAAAATAAAAGAAAAGGAAAGGAAAGTATTTAATAATAATTAAATTCTAATAGATAAAAACAAGAGAAATAAAAAAAATAAGAAGAAGAATAACAAATTGAAATTGACGTGTGTACATGTGCAAAGATTAAGGAATAAATACCATTTTGAGATAAGATAAAGAAAAAATAAATAAATAAAAGAATTAAAAGAATCTTCCAAAAGGATAAGAAAGAAAAAAAATAAAAGAAGAAAGAATATGATAAAGATAAAGATATATTATCTTTATGTAATGATTATTAAAATAAATAAATAATGTTAAAATAAGTGTTTGGCCTAAGTTCAAGAGGGGGGGTGAATTGAACCCTTTTAAAATCTTTTTGCAAATTTGCTTTTCAATGTGAGAATACAAAATTTTTAAAGAAACTTAGAATGCAATCTGCAAAGGTTCAAACAATTTACAAATATGAAAATCAATCAAACAGAATCAGTGCACTGCAGACAAATATGAAATCTGGAAAACCAGTGTACTGAAAAACAGATTAAAATTCAGGAACAGACAGTGTACTGTTAAGCAGTTTTCTGGAAAGCAGTAAG
>Ga0209489_101518_pt1 | contig 47727 bp, 20 predicted proteins | sample SiratrowhiteBW_FD_187527 | JGI IMG/M metagenome (GOLD analysis project Ga0209489, IMG submission 187527) | Root nodule microbial communities of legume samples collected from California, USA - Siratro white BW (SPAdes) (version 2) | ecosystem: Host-associated > Plants > Roots > Nodule | place... | reverse complement strand
ATAGTTAAAAAATAATACATAATAAAAATATATATATATATATATATATATATATATATATATATACCAATCATATACTAATATTATATTTCAAAAGACTTTTTTTTCAAAGGAAATTAAAATATAACTAATTACATTCAGACACAAATATATATATATATATATATAAACAAAATAACAGTTTTTCAAAAAGCTTTTAAAGTTGCAGCTAGCTCATTTAAGAACATCTTCTACAATACCATCTACAACATTACCTGCTCCTGTGTATAACACAAACATCGTAGTAAAAACAAACACACCACACAAACAAATAAAAGCGTAAACTAATAATTCAAAGTATACATCATTCACACACAAATATATATAAACAAAATAAGAGTTTTTCAAAAAGCTTCTAAAGTTGCAACTGACTCATTCAAGAACATCTTCTAGTACCATCTACAACATTACCTACTTCTGTGTATAACACAATCATCGCAATAGAAACAAACACACCACACAAACAAATAAAAGGGTAAACTAATAATTCATAATATCTCAATTAATCTCAAATCATCACAAGTATACATCAAGACATCACATAATATAGACAGACTCAATTTACTTGCGGAAAACTCGCGCATTAAATAGATTTGCACCTGTCATACTACTTCCAATTTGTGTGTCTCATCTCATTACCATTAATCTCATATGACAGGATTAATCCATATGACTGTCCTGATCAGCCATCTTTCAAGAGGCAGTTCCAGTCGTATGAACCTTCTTCGACTCTCACTACCTAGTAATATTCATTTATTTGATTCCTATTACTAGTAGAGCCAGGATATTAATCGTTAAACCAAATCCTTAGATAATGCACATCTTATTTTTCAGCACAAATGTTTTATTTCTTGAAAACACTATGACTACGCATCACATACAATTCATATCATACATCATAATTTTTCATTCATCTATTCATTCACTTTCCATTTCAATCTCAATAAAACTTCGACACTTTTAATATAAGTGCACAAGCACAATATCAAATACAATTCTTCAATAAATCATGCATAAAGATGTATCCACATGTCATAATTATCAAAGTCTTATCACAAGTTATATTCAATCTTTTAAACAATAAAAAATTCTCACATATTACTTTCGAACATCATTACTCAAGTCAGATCAATTAATCACATCAAATTGAGAGAAATAATTAAACATATTCAGTGCTCAAGCACCAGTCAGACCTGCAAGAAAGACTTGAGCACTGATAATCACATATTCAAGTTTTTTTATCCTAAAGTTCTATTTGAAAGTAACTAATTAGTATAAAACAAGTTACTAGCTTATTTTACCTGATGAAGATATCTACAACAGTTCCTTCAATACTCGACATAGATACCAATCTCAAAATCTAGGGATCTAAAACAAGTTATCAACACAAAACCAAATTTCAGTATAATCTTACTTAAATTGAGAGAAATAATTTTTTCAATGGTCCCTATTAACATTGATGACAAAACCTGAAGGAAAATCAAAGAATAAAAAATTTTTAGAGCAAATATAAACTTACTCTATTTGAGATTCTAATCGGTTAGAAATAGTCCTTAATTCCTTAGCTACTGCAAGATGTGGTCAGAATCTAAAATAAATGAAATATGAAGAGAAAAAATTTAGAAAAAAAGAAAGAGCTTGGAAGAAGAAGAAAGAGAAAAGAAGAAAAGAATAAAGGAATGAAGGTGAAAATCCCTATGTTTCTGTTTTTCTTTTCAAAAATTATGTCCCTTACACATATATATATTTTTTAAATGAGACCTGATTAATTAATTATATTATTAATTTTTATTGTGATCGTGATAACAAAGTCAAACGCAAGGATAAGCTAAAAAAGTTAATTATAGACTTTATATATTATATTCCATAGCAATTGTGATACATAATAGATTTTTCAAATTGATTCTTATTTTGTGAATAAGTTTTATAATAATTACCATACTAATATATATTTTTACCCATATAACAAGGTAGTTAAAAATATAATTGATGAAATAATTAAATTGTCTCGTTTGTTTCTTTCTAACTACATTTCGTCTCATTGTTGCTGTTTCTGCACTATTATCATTGCATAAGAGAAAGAGAATGCTGTAGAAAGATCTCATTTTAGAAAGCTCTTTCATTTATATTTTGAAAAGTTCCTTCAGTAACAGTAAGTATTTCAGAAGCTTATTCAGAAACACATTTCCAAAAAATACATCTCAAAAAGTATTATACACATTAGTTTGTTATAGAAATCTTATTAAAAAAAATTATTCTAAAATTCTTATCCTGACTTGGAAAACATGTCCCATAATATGTTTAATATAATAGTACATTCTGAACAAATTTCCAAAACAGAAAATCTAAATGTCACTTAAAAAAACAAAATAGTCATTTTAAAAAATTACTGGGATGCATGATTAAATTGAGAGGGTGCAGGAAGCAATTTTCTAAACCAGTTAGGAATTGGGTTGAAGTGGGCATGACCCACGACACAACAACAAACTTTATCTTTGATTTTAAACATAAATTGAGTAATTCCCAATTCTTAACCACAGACATAGGGTTTATGTTGCAAGTTTTTTACAATAATGCTCAACTCTTGAGTGAATCTGATGGTGAGTCTTCTTCCTCAATCTAGTTTCGAATTTTCTTATTTTTTAATAATGTTCCTTTATTTATTCTTTGCATCAGATTGTTTGTTTAAAAACTAAAATGGTGTTCAATTATATAGTTTTGGTATATGAATATTTTTGTTCAACCTTAAATGTAGTGTGTTCTTATGGATATAACTCAAGTTTGAGTTATTCTGGGGACTTTTATAAATAATTAAATGGTTCCTTGAATTTGAATTCCCCAACTTGGTTGTTTGTTTTTCTAAATATGAAAAAAAAAAAAAAAACGCGAGCACATGATCATGAAATTGAAACCTAAATTTGGATTTTCGATGTTGGGTATTGTTATTTTGTTGTAGTGTTGTATATGTAGATTGAAAAGAAAGAAAAATTGAAAGTGCAACTATATTTTTATTTTATAGGAAATAAAATCAAGTTGAATAATTTAAATTTCATACACACGTGAATGTTTCTAACTTTTATAAGAAAAAAATATTAATAATTTGTGTTAGGCTAGTTATATGATTTCCCAACTCTTAGATAAGTTTTTTTTTTTTTTTTCATTTGAATATAGGGTGTTTTATTCAACTCTTAGATAAGTATTTTAGTGTAACGTGTGTTCTCTACCATATCCACCATATACCTAAGTTCAAATAATGAAATATACAATTGTGGAAATTGATCATTAAAACCCTAACTACTTTGATTATGTTAAACAGATGAAGATAGACATAACATTTTTGTTGTAAGTTATTTCATCTTCTTTTGCTAATCCTAGGTTGAAAAACAGATATAGATATTTAATTGTGGCTTTATGACTTTATTTTTTATTTTTATTTTTCTCAAAATTGTTGAAATTGGAGGTTTTTAGACACTCAAATGCAATATATTAATATTAAATAAATAAAAAGTTAGGAATGAAGATACATACCAAGCTAAAACATGTTAGTTAATCTAATTATTAATTAGGCTGAGAAAAATAAATTTTAGGTCAAAAATCAATGACTCATATTTGAGCTATATGTTTCCTATTAAAAAATGTAATTGAAAAATAACCTTTAATATTGGTCAGTTATTTAATTATTATACATATGAACAACATGAATATAATCATTAACAAAAAAAAATGCTAGTGTTGTTTATATTTTTTAAATTAAATAAACCAATTCGATAAATATTTTTAAATTTAACTCATATAAGTTAATTTATACAAGTTAAGTAAACTTATTTTGACACTCTACATGAAAAAAAAAAAAACAGTTAATTACATTAACTCTTTACAACATATTTATTGACATTGTTCCAAGTTATCAAATATTTCATATGACTCGAGAATATAAAATAATGATAGTTTATTTGTCTCTTGTGACAAAAACATTAAACTCTATAATAGATTATATCAAATGCAATAATTAATTCAAGTGAGTTTAGAATAAGAGCGTTTATGATATTTATAGCCTATGTTATTTATAGAGACAAATAATATTTTAAAACGACTTGTATCTATTTCTTGCACTGAGATATTATTTTGGTATAAAAAAAAGTCCCATATTATTCTAAAGTTAGTAATATTTCATGTACATATTTTTCCACTGGTCAATTAAAACAATAATATTTCAATGAATATATTTACTCACTTATCTACATGTGCAAATCATGAATGAGAAAAAGACATGATCTTTTGAATTTCACTTACTTTACTTTACTTTTTTTTATTAATTAAAAAGGTGTTACGATAATAGCAATAAATAAACAAGCAAACAAACTATGATAAAAAAGTTGTCATTTTTGAATTCTGTAGTTATCATAATAAAAGTATTATAAAATATAATAAATTAAATTTAATAAGTTTTAAAAATTAATGGTTATGTACAGCATGAAAAATAAAGACAAACACATTTTGGTATTCTTGAAATTTTAGACAATGAATTAGTTCTGTTTATTAATTAATTGTTCCTGTTTTCATTATTTTAATTGATTGCTGATAACATATGGTTCTATTCTTTTAATTGATTCTAGAAACTAAAAGGTAAAAAAAATTTATGAATCCTGGTGATAACAAGAATTGTTAATCAATGATGGACTGTGTTATTAATTCTTTTAACTGATTGTTTTAGTTTATTTATTTTTGAATTGTGATGTGACAGTTATAAATATTTTAAAGAAACTTTAACATTGAGTTATTTTTAGTTAATTATTCTTCTATAGAATGTTAATCCTATTTTAAAGTGAAATGATCATAATTTATGTCAACTTTGTTTATGTAATTATTACAACTTTCATTTCTTTTGTACAATTTAATTCTCCATACCAGTTTTAGATAAAAATATTTGATGCTTTATACAAAATACATTTCTACCAAATAGTTAATCTCCATTTTCATCATATTAAAATCCCTATAAGTGCAATCAAAAGTCTCAAACCACAATGTTTTCATAATCATAGCTTCATTTTGCATATCAATGGTAAAATTTCATTACAATGTGATATTCAAAATCTGAAATTAATATCTCCATTTCAATTGATTTAGATATTTTGTTTAGTTACCCTAGTAGAAGGTAGTGTCCCTTAATATTCACACTAAATTGGTGAAGAACTTGGAGCATTCTATAAATAAGAGAACACTTTCAATTTATAACAGGTTCTTGACAAATAGCAAGATTCTTGGTTTGGTTTCAAACACATCAACAAAATCCAAATTCTGGTGTCACAGTGGCGGTGGGTGTAAGAATGGGAAACCGCCGCTTCACTCAGGTCGCAACCAGCGACGAGGAGGACGAAGCGCCTCCGCCTCCGAAGCAGCAATCGACGGCCAGTGGCTCCGACGAGAACAGGTCGAAGCAGCAGCGGAAGAGGAAGAGGATGAAGCTTCAGGAAGAAGAAGAGGAAGAGAAGGAAGTGGAGAAAGAAAGCGAGAAGGAGAAAGAGAAAGATGAAGACAAGAAGAAGAAGAGAAAGATCAGAGACAAGCAGGAGGGAAGATCCAACGAAGAAGAAGAACCGCCGCAGGAAGACGCCAAGCCCATTGGCGAACCGGTTAGGGTTTCGGGAAAGGGGAGAGGCCGGAAAAAGCATTTTGATTCTTTCGAGTACGACGGAAACCAATACACGCTGGTAGTACCTTTTTCTCACTGGAGGAAAGTAGTTTAGGCTGTTTGATTTGAACGTGTTTTCGAATTAATTTTTCCGTTGCTAGGGCTCACGGCACGTGCTTAATTGCATTATGTAAAATAATCATTGGACACTGCAATTCTAAATGACACATAGAGTGTGAGAAGAGAGAATAGAGAAATATTTCTGCAACTTGAATCAAGTAACGAAAACGCAGTAGTTGTTACCTGTCACTGCATTACTGTATTTCAAGGGGAAAAAATTAGTTAATACTTCTAAATCAAATGGCAGTGTAATTTGCATAATCTTTTCAAAAGCCCACTCTATTTTCTGGCAACAGAGTGAGAGTAGTGTGGGTTTACGTGTCAGCTATGCAGATGGCTCGTGCATTGTTTTTGAGGTTCATGTTTGATTTGTGAAAGTAGGTGCTGAAGACATTCTAAGATATGTTGCATTCTTGTGTTTTGACATCGCTTCTTCTTGCAGGAAGATCCTATACTTCTCACACCCGAGGACAAGGACCAAAAACCGTATGTGGCTATCATTAAGGTAAGTTTCTTGTCAAATATATAATTTTTCTTTAAGATGACAGTATTTTTCAAATGTGTTGGGTTGGAACATTGAGATGTTATGACACTTGGTAATGTACTGGATTTTGGTGATCATCAGGGTATGTCCACCCCATGTATTGGTGAAAATGTAATAACTTCTATCAGCAGTACATGGAATACAAATAACAATTTCCTGCTTATTAACAATGAATTCATGTTTTTTGATACTTAAGTTTATGTGTTTAATATAATATTTTGAATTCCCATTCTGTTCCCTTATTGGAAATCCTGGACTTGTGCTGGAGTTAGGGCATTAAGTTACCCTTTTATTTTGAGTTTTGATAACTAGTTTGCCAATGTTTTGTCATGTTGTATGCATTGAATCTTGTGGAGAAGCTGAGCTGCATTGATGGTTTTTTTTGTCTGGTAATTCCATTTATTTTTGTCCTCTGTCTTGTGGGATAGGAGAGGATGGTGTTATTCCTTTCTTTTCTACAAATTCTCTCTTCACCTTCTAATTCAGTTTTTTTTTTTTTTTTCTTTATTTTTTTCAGGACATTACGCAATCCCTAAATGGCAGCATGATGGTCACAGGCCAGTGGTTCTATCGACCCGAAGAGGCTGAAAGAAAAGGTGGTGGCAGCTGGCAATCACGTGATACAAGGGAGCTGTTTTATAGTTTCCACCGTGATGATGTACCTGCAGAATCTGTCATGCATAAGTGTGTGGTGCATTTTGTTCCCATACACAAACAGCTTCCAAATCGTAAGCAGCATCCTGGGTTTATTGTACAAAAGGTGTATGACACAGTAGAAAGGAAACTCTGGAAGCTAACTGATAAGGACTATGAGGACAATAAACAGCAAGAAATTGATGAGCTTGTTCAGAAAACCCTTCAACGTTTGGGTGAACTACTTGATATTGAGCCTGAAGAACCTGTTGCTGAACAGGAAGATCTGATGAAAAATAAAAGAATCTTAAGGAAAAAGAGCATTTCACCTCTCGATGTTTCCAAAGAGGAGGAAACATCCCGTAAGAGTGACCAATCTCTGAAACCTGAAACACCGGGGAGTTGTGCAAATAATGCTTCAGAACATTATCGTATATTAGTGGATTTTAATGCTCTAACTGGAGATCCCCACCGTGACAAATGTTTGGAGAAGTTGCTTCAAAGTGTTCAATTCATGTTTAACTCTGAGGACAGCATAAAGAAGGAAGAAAAAGTAAATGACAATTCTGATGCAATCAACAATGGAAACAATGACAAAAGTTCAGAAGTAGCAAATGAAAGTAAAGACCAGGCTCAACAGGTACATGGTGAATTGCTAAATTGTTGTTGTGGTGATTCTTTGTATGGGATTGCTTGTTTTCTCATGACTTTCTTTCTATTTATTTCCCTTTTCTTTGAGGCTAGTTGAGGGTTATAATGATTTCAGCATTTACTTTTTTCACCCTACAGAGTTCCAAGTCTTTCGTCTGGCCAGATGTTGCTGTTCCAGCTGTAGTTGCTCTAGAAAAAGCATCACATGATACCTTTTCATCAGATTATCAGAAGTATAATCAAAAGCTACGGCAATTGGTATTTAATCTCAAGGTTGGAAGCTTCTCTTCTGATATGGATTGTTAACTTAAAATGTTTTTAACTGATGCACTTAAATGATTACAAAAACTATATTGCTGCTACATTGTTGGCCTTTTTTTTGTCTTGTATGGATATTTTGATTATAATATCTATTAAATAATAATTTCTGAGATATAGGATGTCTGATAGAATGTTGGCAATCTTTACTTGGTCATATATTTGTAAGGTCATTACTGATGAATTATTGATTGTAATTTTGAAATTGACAATTTGTTTAAACTGCTGTATTTTCTCTTTTTTTGTTGTAATTAAATATTTTCATATTTTGTAATTCTGTCTTTTAGTTTTTGATGCATTAATGATTATTTCTGTTATGGTATTTTTTTCCCTGTTTTCAATTAGGTAAAGTTTAGTTTAGCAAGGTTATGTTTGGATTGGAAGAAGGAGATGAAATCATAATCCATTGTTTGGATTATGGAAAAAAGGATATCATGGCAATGAACCCAATAAAACTCTTCCCATCAAATTCCACTACTTACCTTCATTCCTCCTCCCTGCCCAAATTTTGGGGGGAATGGGAGGGAAGTGGGAACATATTATGTCTTTTTCGTTTAATTATAAAATTCCGTTGTTGCCCTACCAATGCATCTACTCCTTTTCTCCACGCTGCTCAGCTGCTGCAAACTTCTTCTCTCCATTATTACAGCTCATCAGCACCCTGGATGTTTTAATATTCGTTTACTTTTACTTAAATCTCATGGGTCATATATAAATTTTTTTTACTTCATAATGATATGAAGTTGTAGCCTGAAAGCTTTTAGAAGGCTCTTTATAGTATAATCCCATAAATTGTTCTTTTATTTGTTTTATTACAAAACTTATTCCCTTTTCTGTTAAGCCGACAAAATTTCATGCCCAAACCTTTTTTGAGTAGACATCATTTGCCATCAGTTTGACACTTCGGGGGGTTAATTTATGGAATAAGTTATAATTTTAACCGTTCTGGAAGTTAGTTTCTGGAATGTATTAACGCATTTTTATTAATTTCTAGAACATATTTGGAAAAAATCCAAAAGACATGGAAGGCGGATGCTTATGTAAAAAGCAACTGCCTTCAACTAAAATGAATTTTGGAAAACTTCCTATAAGTAACTTACAGTGATGAAAGGCCTAGGACTGAGCAAGGAGGTGGGCTTAGTAAGTGGAGGGATACTTACTTCCCTTCTCTGTCTTCAAAGTCGCAAGCTCACCTAATACTAATTAAGCAAGAGTTTGGTTTGGTTCTTGATGGATTTTTATCCTTAAAATGACTTTTAAATGCTCTTTTACATATACTAGATGCTTGGAAAAATGAGAGAAGTTAAAATTCAAATTTTGTAATGTGTGATGTGAGAAACTGAATTGTATAAATTAAATATATTGTCTTTAACCCTGAAACTACCTTTCTTTCCGAACTGTTATAAATAATTTATCAAGAAGACAAAAATATACTAAATTACTTATTTACTCTGAGTGAAGGCATAGTGAATCTGTTCTGGGCACACTTTTGACTCGTGAGCTTACAAGAATCCCGTTCAAACTTTGTTGATTGTTGTGTTTGAGCAGGATTGTTTAATTCAAACAAAATAGAATAGCATATAATATGATCATTTACAGTATTTATTCTTATAATGGAGAAAGAAAAGAAAAAATGGCTTGCTAACAATAATTATATTTTCTTAATTACTAATGTGACATAATACTAGTATATAGAAGGAGAGGGGTCAAAGAATAGAAGGCGCTAAGGGGCTGAAGAAATTAGGCGTGCTGGTGTATGAAAGAAATATAAAACAAGTGGCAAGTGGAAAAAAGGGGAAAAGAGAATGGACTTCTTGCCTGAGGAGAGTGGAGAGGGGGATATGAGGATCATACATGAGGGAGAAGTGAATGTGTATACGCAGAGGAGGAAACCAATATTGGGCAGAAAAAATTGAGAGAGGTTTATGGTTAGGCTAAGTGAAGGAGTTAGTTCTTCATCGGGAAAGGGATTTTTCCGTTTTTACTTCATCTTGCATCTTGCAAGGAGCTCTTCTCCATCCTTAGCCATTTTTCATCTTCATTTCAGTACTTCTATACTGTAACAGACGATTCTCGTTTGAGTGAACCAAATTCAATATAAACAGTAAATAATATTAATCTTTTCTATACAGGTGTGGATGCCTAACATAATGCCTATATAAGTTCATTATAACTACCACTGCTCTAGTGCTTTTTTTGGCTTGACATATTAATATGAATATTTTTGTATATTATTTATTTCTGTACTGATAATGATTTGCTTATATTTTCTTTCTTCCTTTTGGCAGAACAATGCAATCCTAGCCCGCCGTCTATTAAATGGAGAGTTGGAACCTTCTAAAATATTGAATATGACTCCCAATGAATTGAAGGTATTTCTTCTTTTTTCTTTTTCTTTTTCTTTTTTTTTATTTTCCTTTATTGAAAGTTTTCTGTTGTCTGCTCTTATGATGAATTTATTTTGTAGATTTTATCGTATTATTTTCTGATTTAAACCAGCAGCTTCTTGTGATTCTTTTAGTCTTCAGCATATTATACCTATTTAACACATATCCTTGTCCTATAGCAAAAGCTGGAGGTGGAAACCTATGATTGTCTAAGTGTCTTTATACTTTGGAGTGAAAATTGGGAGAAAGTTGGAACATTTGGTTGGCTCTTGAGGAAAAGGTTACTGGAGGGGTGGATTGTGAGAGATCAAATACAGATTTCTGAGTTTCATGGAATGTCAACAAATATAGATCTATTCACAGATCTGGTTCTTTGGTTGAATTATACTGATTGTAGACTCCTGATGTCGTCAAGGGATTATTTGCTTAGTGGCATGTTACCAAAAGGAGCAGTTTTGGTGTTGAGAGATGTTGATATGGTTTGAACTTTGTCGTGGAAATGGGATCCTGTTTGGTTGGGGGAGTTAGTGTCTTCATGTTTTCATTCATTAGTGTATTGGATAAGATTTGAAGAGGGGCTTCTGTCAAAATAAACATTTCTCGTGGACTGAATTGATTTGATAAAATATCATCTTATTCACATTTCTTTTAAATAACTAATATATCTGTTATTTATTTAATTGTGCAGTGATGGCCAAAATATGCTTTGGTCTACATTAAAGTCCCAAGTTAACTGGAAATAAACTTTTGTTGTTCATGAAACCATGGACTTGTAAATTTTGGTCCCAGTTGTGTTTTTGTATGTGGTTACGATTTGTATGCAGATTCTGTTTTATAGGAAGTACAGGGTTTAGTAAAAAAGTAGTTGTTCCATTCTAAAATAATTACAGTGTTTGATAAATTTAATTGAATGTCCTTTTGAAGTATTTTTCGTTTTATAACAATATTAGGAGGTGTTTGAAGTCTCGAGTCTTCTTTATAACTGGTAGAGCAGATAAATCACCACTTGTTACAACTGACTCAATTTCTTAAAGCTTTTTTTTTTGTAAAGATTATTCTGACTGATGATTATGTGGCTTATTTGGTTATTTACTGAATATTTTAATTCTAGGAGGGTTTGACTGCTGAGGAAACAAACAAGAAAGAACCGGATGAGTCACAACAAATGCAGGTCACTTTTGTTTCATGCCACAATGTTATAATTTGTTAAATTGTGCAGACATATATGTTGACTGTTAGCTTTCCTCTATATGGGAAACAGATGACGGGTGCCCGATGCCGAAGATGCAGTGAGTGTAAGGTGGGTTTGAGGGATATAATCCACGCAGGAACTGGTGATCGATATCAGGTTTGCACGCAATGTTCAACTGAAATCTGAAATTCCAAAACCATCTCCTATGCTTTACATAGATTTGCCTGATTGTTCCTCTGCTTGTGCAGCTGGAATGCATTGCCTGTGGTCATTCCTGGTTTGCCTCCCGTGATGAAGTGTCTGACCTGACTATAGATGCATCAGATTCAAAAAGAAGTGTAGGTACCGCGCCATGGGCCACTGCTAAATTCGAAGATGTTGAGAAGAAGCTGGTTAGTCCCCGTGAATCTGAAAAGAATGACATATTTAAGAAAACAAGTGAAGCATATATGCCAGTTCTTGATGCCCAGAAATCTTTTGGCAAGTCTAGGAAAGATGAAAACGGCCAAGCTTCAAAACAGGTTGACTAGTGACTAGGAATGTCTACACTATGCTGTAGCTATTAAATAGAGCCATTGATTATCTGTACAGCTTTTAAGTACATGTAAATGCTTACGTAGAGTGGTACTATAGCCATTTATCATGGTCATTGTCCTCAAACATCTTACTAGGTGTGATCATGATTCAGGTTCCTCGTTATATAGTACCTTTGGACATTGTTGGTAAGCCCGGATAGACGGGTTTAGGATGATGCTAGAGGAAATGTATTCCCTCCAGTACGTGCAGATCGACTTGGTGGTCTTGTAAAACTTCTGTGACTCATTGTTGATTGGTGAATTCTAAAAAAAAAGTATATTTTAAACATATTTTTAATATATATATATAATCATTTAATCTTAGTTTTTAAAGTTGTGTTGTTTATTTTGTTTATGGACTTGTGTTATTAAAGCTTTATTTTGGATACCAGTGATGTCAAGAAAATTGAACTTGATAAAAGTTTTAAATTTGAATTGAATTTGTCAGATGAAAAACACACTATATATATCAATGGAATTATTTTATTTTGATAAAATTTTAAAGTATTGCATTTGTCTGATAATTAATATATATATATATATATATTAATATAGATGGGTTTTTTCGGGTCAATTATGGATCAAATGTTTGATTCATAGACCTAAACTCAATCTTTTTTGTCTGGCACTTTTATAGTGTGAAAGATGGCACAAATATCCTTTCACGTAGTTTTATTGGGAAGATTACACAATGAGTGATTTAAGAAGTTTTTATCTTCAAATTTATTTTAAATTTCATAATTTAGATTTTTTTTTTTTACTTTCAAATTGATTAATCTGGAATTAATCCGGATTAGTCGATCCACAATTTTATTTAATTTTATTTTTATCAAAGTTTTGATCACCCTGGAATAAGTTTTGATATGATAATTAATTTGACAAAAACAATAATTCTTATTTTCTATACGTACCATCAGGCATTGTAGCCTTCAAAAATAGGTCGACCTTATAAATTGAAGATGAACAATATTATGACTTATACTGAATTTTTTGAGATCATTATTGAAAATCTTATACTGAAATTTTCTACTTAAGACATCAAATTCTCTAAAGACTTTCTGCTAGAACACTACCAAATTCGACAGTCTGAGTTGATCGATTTTAAGATTGGCAAATGATGGATAAAATTGGATGTATTGTTATAGTGTTCTAGCAAGAATTTAGATAGGATGAAAAAGCATATAAGAGAATAAATCAGTTCCAACCCTTGCAGCAAATGGTACATGAGTTTTTAGCATAACATAAAGCTTCATTGTAGATATGAGAAACGAAAATGTTTTGATGTGAAACTGTGAAAGTATAGCAGATGGAATGAAAAAAAGAAATAGTGCTCTAGAAAATATGAATGGACATTAGAAGTGTAGAAGGTGAATAACAAGAATGTAAGCAGCTTGCAAGCCAATGTACTGAAGTCAACGAAAATAATATAGATCTAACCTTTCAGTTTGTGATTTTTCAAATAATTAAAAATTGAATTAAATAGTTAACACAATGTCCCCACAAACAAGACATGAACTCAACCATTCATGCTGTAATAGTCTTTTAATCCTACTTGTAAATTATCTTTGGTATATTAGTTGGTCTGGTTGAAAAAAACAATATTTCACTCGGACTTACCTAATGTTAACCGTTTTCACTTGATTTTTAAGTTTATTGAGTATTATAGCTTGTGGTTAATTATGAGGTTTTTTTAACTCCTCATGTTAATTATTATTATCATATTTTTTTAGTAACCACCACCATGTCACATTACTCACTTTCGTTATTGTCACCGTCACTTTCCATCTTTGTCACTATAATATTCTTAGGTCAACTTCACCCTTTATCAAGCCATTGGGTTATTTTTTTAAAAAATAAAAATAAAATTGAAAACAGTGTGAAATTAAAAAAGTTATAAAATAAAATATGTATTTTAAAATTTAATTTACATTAATGAAACTACTTTTAATTTTTAGATTAAGTGATTTGCTCTAAATAATATTACTTAATTTTAAAAAATATAATTATTGTTTTATAAAATGGACCAAATTATAAACCTATAATTCAACCCAACCTAAATAAATCTAAAGTGAGTTGAGTGAGTAAATAAAACATAGTATAATTCAAGATCAGGTTTTCTTGGCCTTATCCTTTATTTTATGAGTTTTTAGGTTAATGTTTCATGTAATGCCCATTTGATATTTTTAGCATTATCACTATCAATTTTGTCACTATTATTATTATTACAACTATTATTATTGTTAACATCTACTATCCTTTCACCATTATTACTATCAATTGTTATGGCGATATTTTCTTTTTTATTACTATTGTTTTCCTCTATTATTATCATTATTGTTACAATCTCATTATTATCATTACAATCACTAACCATTTTTCCGGTTATTTATTATCGCCACATAATTTGTTATTATTTAACTCTTATCATAATGTACGCCTAATACTTAATAAAATTAATACTCATCTTATCTTCATATTCTAATCACATTTTTATATTTTATAATGTCTAAAGATAACCGTCAAATAACTTATTAAAAAAAATACCATTAAAAATTAAAATTGTAAAACATATAACAACTGAAAACGTAAAATAAATGTACTATATGAAAAATAAAAGTATTGAATTGAATTACACTCTACCTTTTTCTCATAAGGTGATTTTATGTTCTGATGATAATTTTACACTTTTTAATTCGAACATACTTTTCTTTCTAAGTTAAAAGAAACTCTTTCGTTCGTTAAAGCGTTTAAAGTAAATTTTATTTGATTTACATTTTTTAATGATACACTAATGTATTTTAATGATTTAAAATATTATTAAATACATTGCACTACCAAACCTTAAAAAAAGCATTCTTACAAAAGACTTATCGTAAAATTTTAAAAATTAAATAAACCGCAAGCAAATTTAGGAAACCCATGAAGTGTTGTCTAATTTGTTCCAACAAAGGGTAAAGTCTAATTTTGAGAATTTCCATGTAGTGTTTGCCCTCGTTAAATTCTAAGAAAAACATAATTTTTTTTACGACAAGATGAAACCAGAATTGTAAAAGCATGAAAAAAAAAAGGTCCAAGATTCCGTGAGTTTGATGTGAGTCATTGAATTAGGGTTCTTCCCCGCCAATCCAATCACATGCAAAGACCCTTCCTTGTCTTCTTTGACCACCTCCCACCCCTATGCCATAAATAATAAATAAATAAAGCTTTTCTCCTTGTCCTTATTCATCCCACACTAATTTACACTTGTACCCTTGTTCTTCTTCCCATGCTCACTATGCTATATATATATATAATAACTATTATTGATATTACAATTTTTTTTGCACATGATGTCTAATATTGTAATTATTGTTGGTATGATAAATTTCTGTAGAATATGTGGAAAGCAACACAATGATCCCAATATATATAAATCTTCATCCAATATAGATATTCTACCTATTTACAACAAAACACTTTAATCTGAGTTTTGGGCAAGAATCTTTCAACTCCTACTCATGGAATTACTTGCCTTGCCCGATAGGGAAATAACAAGGGCATTATTGCCAATAAATTCAGCATAGCAAAACTACAGATCTGATTCTCAATGGTGTTTATTATTCAATATCTTACTATTTATTATCATTGTAAATAAATGATTCACTAATTTAATTATTAGAAAATTGTGGGATTCCGTTCTCGATAAGTTAATGTTATATCTGCCATTCCCGAAAACATAAGATAATGATATGTTTCAGAAAATCACTTAAAGGTAAACTCAAGGTGTCACTGTTTCTGTGGTAAGGCTGCATGAAATTCCAATGTGACCCTTCTCTTTGTGCACTGATATTAAAGCCAAAGTTTGTTCCTTGATGGTGTCAAATTTGTCATCTCACGAGGGCACTCTCGATCCTTTCTCGGGTTGCTCGCTTGCTTTGCTTAGATCACTTGTCCAGTGGGATACAAATGATATTAAATATTAAAGAAAGCCAAAAAATCAAACCAGCATGTTATGATGGTGCTTCAAGAGCATGGCTTTGTTTTAGTAGGGACATCATGTGCATTAACGTTGTAGTAGTAACTAGTAAGCAGTAGCTGCGTGTGGTTTGGTTTCTCTCTCTTGTTACTTGTTTGTTTGTCTTGGATGTTCAGTGCTTCTCTCTCTTGCAAGTGTGGCCTCCGTTACTGTTTCTAACCAAGCTTTTTGGCACCATTTGCTGTATACTTCACTGCTCCTTCTGTTGTTTCTGCAACCCACTTGTGGATACCAATTTTGAGTCACAGAAAACACAATGGCTTGGGACTTTTGACTCTTTAATCAAATGGGTTGGTTTCATGAGTGGTTCTCCTTCACCCTTTATGCTCAAGTTTAGAGATTTATGATTGTGCATTGAAGCTGCTTCTTGGGTTCTCCTATTCTTCACTTTACTTCTTCAAGGTCTATTCTAGTATGCCCTTTTCCCCCTTTTTACTTATTTTTAAAAAAATTTCCCTCTTTCTTTGCATTTCTCCTTGGAATGGTTTGGTATCATAATCATTGTGCACTTTATTATTGTTTTTAATCAAGAGTTTGCGCAACACTTCACTTTACTCACATTTGGGTGTTATGGAGATCATACAGTGTTCTTTCAGCTTTTTTTCTTTTGCTTTTGCAATTATTTGGCACCCAACAGATCACAAGGCACTTCTTTTTCGGTGCTTGGAATCAATGTTGTTCTTTTTAGTTATACTTCATTTTTATAATCTAACTAGAGCCAATTATTTTCTAGGGCACTGTTGAGACATGGCCTTTACAATAATGGTTGCTTGCAAGGTCAAAATTGTCATTGCAAAATAGCATGTTTTATGAGAATGTAGACAACTGTTCTACAGTGGTCAGACTGTTTAACACCGCTTCTTAATTCCAATCAACAATTTGCTTTGTGCAATATCATTTCCTGCGTCAATTGTTATTTTTCATCTCTTCAATTGATATTTTTGGAGCCGAACCTCTTCTGATTACTACAGCCGAAGTTTTGTTGTAATTTATATGCATTCCTCAATGGATGCTATGGCCTTTTTTCTAAATCCTAGAAAATTTCCCTCAATGGAAGATCTCCCTTTTATTCCGGGTAATTGCAGACATCAGATTTAGATTTTGTCAGATGATAGGTTCCATGCTGCATTATGTAAAGTGGAGTTGGTTCTGTTTGAGTGTGTGTTGCATTGCCACAAACTAATATATGTTTTTTTTTTTTTTTTTTTTTTCTTAATAGTATTGCAGGTCTTTGGATTCATCAATGGGACAAGAGTTGGAGCTGGATCTTGATGAGAAGTCTTCAGTGGGTCTGAGTCCTAATACTGTTCTTCCATCTCAGCAATACTGTGTGAATGTGAAGAAGATATCCAAGAAAGGGAAATCCACTGGGAAAGATGAATTTTTTACTCTCAAGGAGGGCTTTGCTGAGATCAAATTTGCTCGCTTCCGCAGTTCTTCGTGTAAGAATCATCTCTCTAGACCTCATGGATTGGAAGGTAATATAGAAACCAGGCGCAGTTCCATGTATCAGAGTTCAGAAGAAGTGAAAAACAAAACGAAAATGGGCAGCATGATAGAGGGAAGGAAAAAGATAGAAATTTCAAGGAGAAGTGACACCTCCTTCACAGGTAGCATTGTTGATTCTTTGTGTGGTTCAGATGATGAAGGTTCTGGGGTTAGATCTCCAAACAGCTTTATTGAAATTTGTATAAATTCAGATGTTAAAAATAAGAAGTCCAGAGGGAGAGATTCTATAAATTTGAAGTCCAGAAGTGACAAAGTTGCTGATTCGGTAATCAATGGCAATTGTTGTGTTGAAAAGGACACAGTCCACTCACTTCAAAAGTCATTCTCGGCTAAGGCAGAAGTCTCTCACTTGCCATCTCCATTAGGAAAGGATTGCTCATCAAGCGCAAGTCCAGGAGTCCAATTCATCGATGGCAGGAAAAGGCTGAATCATATCACAAAGTCAAAATCACTGAGAAGTTCAGTGAGTCGGATAGCGGAGAGTAATGAGATGAAATCAAATGAGAAAGCAAATATTGCAAGAAATAGGACTTATCAGAAGTCATTGCTAAATGACTTGTCCAAAACAGGAAAGCATTCTGATATTATTTCTGAGTTTATCAACAGAGAAATCCAGTATTCAGGTATAGCTTCTTCACCAGTTCACCTGCATGGCAATCTCAAGTTGGAAAATAAACATGGAGTGCCGTTTTTTGAGTTCAAGGTGCAGTGCCCTGAAGATGTGTTTGTGGCCAAGACATGGAGAACAGGTAATGCTTTCAACTGGGTATATACCTTTCATTCCATTGATAATAGAAAGAAGAGCAATGCTACTGGGTTGGGATACCATGATTTTGACAAAGATTCCTCAACAGTTGCACAGATGCTAGTTTCATGTAATTTATGTTCTGAACTAGAAGGCAAAGTGTTTGACAACTCTATGGTGACAGAATTTGTATTGTACGATTTTACACACTCAAGACAAAGTGTTTCGCGTGAGAAAAACTCTTTCAGTGAATCAGATGCTTCTAAAACTCTTGAAGCTTCCCATGTTGGAGGGAAGGGGTTGGATGAGAACCGTGCAGTCAAAAGCAAACTTCAAGACAAATCTCTACCAAGCAATGTTGAATTTGATGATTTAAATTCTTCTCCTTGCTCGTCCACAGAATGCCATTCAAACCTTGAAATCGCTGCCATTGTCTTGCAAATTCCGTTTTACAAGAGAGAAAGCTTGAAGTACAAAAGAGAGGACATAATAAGTGGTAAAGAATATTCCAACATACGAGATCTATCTGTTGAAATAGATAGAAAGGGTCGTCATCACAGCAAAATCCAGGAACAGGTTAAGGTTGTAATACCAGCCGGCAATCATGGTTTGCCAAATGCTGAATGTCGCGGACCGTCATCGTTACTTGATCGACTGCGATACGGTGGAGGCTGTGACTGTGGTGGCTGGGACATGGCCTGTCCCCTTATTCTTTTAGGCAATCCTAGTATTCAATTTGCTGAGGACTGTCCACTTTTGGAGGAACATCAACCGTTGGAACTTTTTGTTCAGGTATAAGTTGAGTTTCACACAAACTGTTTCTTTGAAGAGACTTGAAAATTGAAAATATGTTAAATAGTAAAGGGAGACTTGGTGCTTGAGGCTCTCAAGTCCTACCTTGAAAAATTAGAACTCTTTCTAGTTATTTGAGTTTAGCAAGCATTTGATATAAAGATAGAATGCATAGAGCGTATATAGGAAAATAAAAATGTTATTAATAGTAGGATTGAACAATGAATTAATTCCATGAGACATGCATCTATATAGGATTTGGTTTAACACTTTCTCATTACATCTTTCTCTGCTTTCTTTTTAGTGAGACAGTTTTAACTTTCTTTGTTACGAGATTGTTATTGCTTTTTCTAATACATATCTGACCTTTTGGTGCACAGGGAGCAAAAGGAAGCAGTCCTACCTTCAGCATGAGAAGAATTGAAGAGGGGCATTATGCTGTTGATTTTCATGCACAATTGTCTGCTTTACAAGCATTCTCAATTTCTGTTGCCATTTTGCATGGAACTTCAGCCTCCAGCGGTGGAGGGCATGAGAAAAAGCAAGAGTCATCTCAAGGCAGTTCACTGAAAATGCTTCTTGAGGAGGATCCACATTTTTTTTTCAAATCAGTCACAACTGAGAAGAAGAATGGCTACAAGAATCCAAAAGTAGTTCCTCGATCCTATGTGCTGAACCCACCCTTTTCTCCTATTGCACGCGTATAAAGAGTAGACCTGACCAACCCTATTGACGTGGTTTCTCATAGCATGTTCCTCTAATCTTTATACCAGCTTCAAGCCATTGCTGGTTGGGAAAGCACAGTATGTTATGGTGTTGGAGATGAGCTGAGAAAATAGGTAACAAGTGTGTAGAGGGTCTTAGTGATGGTGTTTGCATCAATGTGAAGTTTTTGTTACTTGGCACAATGCATGGTTGCAGAGAAAGTGCAATGGGGATGATAGCACATTAGAGGTGTTAAAAAATCATTCTTTGTAATAAGTTGTTTTGTTCCAGTTAAGTAGGATAGAAACCGAAAATTGTCCATATTGTGTGGGATAGTTAGAAGGAGGATACTTTACACCCAGTAGGAGATAGCATAGCAATCCTTTCTCTCTTTCTTTTTGTATCTATTTTGATAAGATTCTGAGATTATATAAATGGTGGGAAGTGGATTGGAATAATTTCAAGACTTGTTGAGCTCTCTCTTCTTTGAGTAAGGACCAAGATTTTAAGTTCAAACCTTTGAGTATTAATACTTGCTACTTTGCTAACCTTACAATCTTTTTAAATAAATATTGTTATTTTTTTAATCAACATCCTTGTGATACTTACTTCAATATATAAATTATAATAAATAATTTGAAATGTGAGATTTTCATTCTTCTTACTCTCTCAATTAAGCGTTTTCAATATTTTGTCTTCTTTGGATGTGCGTTTCACATTTCTTTTGCTAATTAGTGAAAAATAACATTTGATAATGTCAAATTTCTCCTTTAAAATTAATTTTTTTACTGTTCTCAGCTTAACTGTTTATTCTCTTGCAATGTATCTATGTTTATCTAAAATTTTAAATTGAATTTCAACAATTTTTTTAAAAAATAATAATTAAAAATGTAGGATAGGAGAAGGGAAAATCCAAATTGTAGGAGTCTGATATATTCTAAATTGTGTTATTTAAAAATGTTTCTTGAATCGGACAATCTTTTTCACATACATCATTGGCGTGTTGTACGAATTAAGAAGTCATGGAAGACAAAAACAAGAGGCAGGAATTGGAGGGTTGTCAGGGTCCGGTGAGGTATCAAGGAACGACACCATGATAGCAAAATTGAGCTTGTAACGTGTAATTTTATTGAAAATTTCAAGTTCTAAAATTATAATTATTTAGACAACTTTCAGAATAATTTGTGCTAACTGTAAATGATTTATACGTATGTGGTGATAGATAAGCTCCTTTAAAGTTAAAGCAGCTTCCCTGGAAGAATACTAAAATTGTTCACATTCAAGGAAACAATAAATTGCAATAAACTATTGTACATGACTGGTTTATATTGAAGATCTAAAAGTGGAAACACATCTAGCAAATTGGAAGGTATGTATGATAACCCTACAGAAGAATTGTATATTCTTTAAATATACAGTTTATGAAACAGCTTTACTGCTTGTGGCACAAATAGAGTTTTTTTACACGATCTAGTTACCAAGAATACAAACTATCAAAATTTGAGGAAGCTGCTGGAACACCCTAACTTGTTACTTCCTAGTTTTTTCTCTCTCTAGCATCTCTGCCATTGGCCTGAATGCATAAATCAGTGAATTGTGACGCTTCCAGAGAGAATGCCCTCTTGAAAAATTCATATGAAGCAAAAAACAGTGATCCTTGCGTCATGTACATAATCAACCGTGGAATCAACCCCCTGATGACAGCCATACACAGAACACAAAAAAAATGTCATAGTGCAATTTGCATTTGAATAGAGATCCCATGAAGCTAAATCAGTGGCTCCTATCATATGTTTTCTTCTGAACTAAATGATAGTTGCAAGACACAAAATATTACCTGTACAAGCCCTTCAAACCTTCACCCTTACTAATTTTGTAAAGGGCATGCAGCACACTATCGTATTGGTTTGCAGATCCAGGAATCTGTAGTGCACTGACTTTTATCAGAATCACGAATTAACAGTATAATGATATTCGTCGACCAAGAAAAAATAATAACACATTATACTTTTTAAAATAACATTTCAAAATAACAAATTGATATTATATTAAGAATAACAAATTGAAGGTTTTGCTTATAACAAACCTGTGTTTGTAATCTAGTCTTGATCACATCAAAAGGAGTTGTGAATAAAGCAGCAGTAGATCCAGCTAATCCTCCACATACTAACTACAGAAATTTATAAAATCACCCCAGTCACAATCATCAGTGAGACAAAAAAAAATGATGGTTAAGAGCAAGGAACAAACATTAACTCACAGTTTGAAAAGTGTTGGGTTGAACACTTGACGGCATCACTTCCTTCAAACTTTCATATGTGTAAAACTACAATTGGTCACAGGAAATAGCAATAAATAAAACCATGGTTTCAGAAGAACCAAAACCAATCATAAAAGACTAAGTAATATTAGCAGAGGGGATTTGAGAAGAAACCGACAATAATCACAACAGCCTCGTGGAAAGAAATGAAAATCCTCATGGGAATAATGAATCTTTAGTAGCAGGGTCAAAGTTGAGAGCCAACAAGGAGAATAATGAATTTTCAGTAAGGGCTTTTGGACATACGCTACCAAAACCTCATGCAAACAACCCCTTCCTCCATGGGGGTGATAAAAAACTGTTTGTATCAGCTTCTTCAATAAATGTGCAAGATATGAAAACACCTACTGACCTTGATAATTGAATGTGGAATATTCCGGCATAGTACAGCTCTCCAACCTGCATACAGGGAGGTAAAACCACCATTTCTGATGATTCCAACCAATACATCCCTGCACAGATATACTCATAAGACCCAGCAAAGTAAAATTAATACAATTTATACAGACGTAGCAAGCATCTCTCAATAGGACACAAATATTTGAAATGGCCAAATTACACATATAAAGCAGATACTGAAATTTACAATGAATAGATGCAATTCACAACAAAAAGCATAAAGACAGCATATTCAAAGCAAGAAGTTCTATGTCAAGAAAGGCGATGACGATCCCAAAAACGGAGGCATACCAACAGTTGCGATGATGAGAACGAACTTGCATCTGCTGCTTTATTCGCTCACTAGGAGTAAAAATGAAAGATGTGGCAATGCTTGCACAACCACCTCCTACGCAATGGGCAAAAGAATAATACTCCTGCAGAAAAGAGATGGTTGAAGCCTCATTTATGCCAATAAACATTAAAATAATAGAAAGACTCATCGCTGTTTAACACTAATAAATTTAAAAACGGATTACAGGAATCATTTGATTGCTACACACATTCAATATTTATAATCAAAGGAAAATAAGCAAGCATGAAGGAAATCTGAAAAGTTCCTAATTACAAGTTCCCCTATTTACAAATAACTAATAAGATCTTTTACAACATTTACAATTTTAACTTGCAGTTTCTTCCACATAGATGGCATCACATGTAGAAATAAGGGAATCAGGAAAAAGCAAAGCACAAAGTAACCTACTTTGAACAACTCCACTCAAATAAGTAGAATATAGAGAAAGATGAGCTACCTTTGGAAGATAAGGAAGCAAAGCTGCTTTAACTGATTCATAGGAGAAGGTATAAACAGCAGAAATTGGAGCTGAAGATGCAACATTTGTGGCAATTCCACGATATAGTCCAAGCAAACCTGAAATTAGTCCAGCTCTGTGAAGAAGCCATCTAGTGGGAAATTTAATTCAAGAGGTAAAGTTAATCTAAATTAAATGAGCCAGCGTATAAGCTACACAGATACCTAGAAAGAAATGATTTCTCTTAAGAACCAACCTCTATCGGAAACAATTGATTTGCCGATGTAAAAAATGGACCGATGTTCAGCACGGCATGATTGGATAACTGTCTTAATCGTGTCAACAGGATGCAGACAAAGACTGACACATACACCAGCTAACGCCCCAGAAAAAGCATGTTCTTGCTTGGCTTGGGAATTACAAGGCTTCAGATGAGTTGCAGAGAAAGACTGAAGCTTAGGTTCATCATGAGTTATATCCAACAAATGCCTTCTTTGGACTTCCACTGATTCATTGTCATCAATGTCATGTTGGCACTCCTCAGAAGCACTAGTACATGAAGCTAAACAGTTAATGTGACAGTCCGCAGCATCGATACTGGAAGAAAGTTTCTGACAAGAAGCAACATCTGCCATGGCATCGGGTACAGCTTGCAGAAAATATTCTGAACACAGAGGGCTAACTATTCTTGTGTTCAGAACTGCAGCATTGGATAATGATTGACTTTGGTGTGTGATTGAATCATGGCTGCACACATCCCTCTCCTCGTTAGCCAATGCAGGGGTGCTTGTATCTAAGGAAATGCCACTGCCAGCAACTGGGGAATTAGTTTCCAGGTTCTCATGCTGGGTAACATTCACTTGACAATTTAGCATCTTAATAGCATTTCTACCTGCCCACCAATATACATTTCCAGGTTGAAATGGCATTTCCTTCCTCGCAAGTTCCATTCTTTTACAATCTCTATTTGTTATTCTATCACTAGCCTTTGAAAACCACTGGAATAAAGAATGGATATAATCTTGACTTTCATTAGGAGATTCGGATACTAATATCTTCTGCAGTACCTTAGGGAAATCCAATCTTTCCCGCACAATCTTTGCAGCACCCGCGGTAAGAGGATAGAATTTAGTGCCATTTGAAGTATATACAAGATCATTCTTTCTCTCTCCTATGTTATCCAAAATTTTCTCTTTTGAGAATCCATGATCATCCTGATTCAAATTTTCCTTTGGGAGTAAAACCGCAAGTGATTGACTTGCAGAATCGCATACCTGGCCTATTGCAGAGATGAGCTGAGCTGTGCTCAGTATCTGAGGGGACTTCGGTTGACAACTTCCATACCTTTCCTTACTCTCCTTGTTGGAAAGAGAAGGCGAATAATCTACACAGGAAAGATCAGTCTCAAAGGACACTCCTCCATGTTGAATCCGCCAATATTTTACTGGCTGTTGATCATTTTTGGGTGATTTATTGCATCCAGACATATTCCCAAAATCCTTTGTCTCCTTCAAGAATCAGATAGCCCAAAAATGACTGGATAGAAAGGGCCAGAGAATGAAACTACATTAACTATCATCAAACTATGTTAACAGTCAAATGTCAATAACACCATGAATTGCAAACTACATTAACTGTCACGTGTCAATTACATAAACACTTAATTTCTCAGTCGCACAATTGAAAGAGCCAAGAAGTATTGTAATTTCAGAACCCATGACTAAGGATTGACTGAGGAAGTTCCAATTTTGAACCTTCCCCACTTATTGTTTCTTGGGAATTTCATAACATGAACCTTGGTGGTCAAGCTTATGAGTTGTGATTATATTACACAGATGGAACATGAGAGGGAATTTGAAAAACAATAAACAGCCGTCTTTTTACCTGTTAAATTTTTGTTCTCATTTGTGTGAGAATATAGAAATGAAGAGAATGGCACCGGAATCAGAAGTGGGAACATCAATTGAGCTAATGAAATAAGGAACTCTGCAGAAAAAAAAAATGACAACAAATTAATTTATCGGAAAAAAAAAAAGAGAGAGAGAGAAAGAGAGATATGAAAGTGGATGGTGATTAAAAAGTGAAACCTTGATGGTGGGCGAGAAGTAGAAGAATCCCTGAAATTCATTTTTTGGAAGAAAGGGTTTAAGAAGCCGAAGCTGAAGAATCTAAGGTTGCGCCCATTTTGTTTTCTGCGCAGCATTTTTGTTTCTCTTTTTCACTCTTCTCTTACACTGTCATTTCACCCTTTCTGTTTCTCTTTCTTTCTTTTTTTAACTGCCATTTTTTTTAATTACACCCTTTCTGTAAGGAAGTAATTAAGAAAAAGAAATTAGTAATTTTAATTTTCACAAAATATTTATAATGAAATATCAATATTGCTCTTTAGTGGCTTTTATTTACATTAAAAAAGGGTCAACTCTTCTCTAAAATGGTTTATTGTGGAATCAAACATGACATTAAATCACCGAAAAAAATATATTTAAAAAAGTAACAATATTTTATCAAAAGAAGCACAAAAAAAAAATATTTTATAAAAAAGTTTTGATCACTAACTCGCTCTAGTAAGTTGTAAGTGAAGTAGTTGAAATCACAGATTAAATAAAAGTGTTTTAGTTCAAATTATATAAACTAAATATTTCGTAATCTGTTTCAGCATTAACCTTAAGAATTAGGGTTAAACTGTGATGATAAGTTATTAATTAAAATATTCTTGATTCACATAAAAAAGTTACTGAAGTTTAAAAAACCAATTGTAATTAAATGGGAATACTTTATTTTAAAGTGATAGAAAGTAATTTATCTTTTAATTTATTTACAGCTTTTTATATGAATTATAACTAGTTTTGTTATTTCTTATAAATCCTACCTTAAAGCAAAATGGAGGATGATTTAGATTCTAAAAGATAAAATATTTCTTAATCTTAAAAAAAATGTCTGAGCCCGGTTCGAACCGGGGACTCTAGTGTGTGAGATAATTTTTTTAATATTTTTTTACTTTTCTTTTGCAGTTTCAAATAGCATTCACATTGAAATTACCCAAATCTTTCAGTGCTCTTAACATTCTATTTTATTTCACCCACCGCACATAGACTCAAACTTGTTTTATGATTATGTTTTTTTTTATCAGCTTGTTATATGATTAACATTAAAATTTTTAACTCAACTCAAACCTGGTGGGTTGCGGTTAATGTATTAAATAAACAATATAAAAAGAAAACAAACTAGGCTATGTATGAATATTGTAAACAATTTACGTATGTTTCGATAAATTTATTTATAATTTAAAATTAACTAATGCATAAATTAATTTATAAAAGCTATTTTATATTTTTTTTTATTTTTTCTTCATAAATTAAATCTAGTTTATGCACAAGTAGAAAATAAAATTTACAAAAGTTGTATAAAAAAATTTTATAAACTAATTTTAAGTTATAGGAAAAAATATTTTTATTTTCTATTTTTGTTAGAAGTTCTTGACGGGAGAAATTTGTTCAAATAATTTTATTTATTTATTGACATTTTAGTAACTCGAAAAGGTTATCAAGAGTGTTTTGATTGTTGAATTCTGCTTATAACTTAAGATTCTCCTGGTGGGGACACAATCCTATCGGCTTGGATGCTTGGATGCAATACGTGGTTATATTTATTCTGTTCATACTTACTTTATCTTTAATAGATTACACTAATAGATTACACGTAGTCACTCACAAATATGAAAACCTGCCACAAAATTTCGTCAAAGAAAATTTTAAAAATAAAAAACGTGCTAGAAAGCACAACCTTAAATAAAAAAAGCAAAAAAAAAACAAAACGTATTTACTAACACGACTTTAAGTGGATAAAAAAGAAACTAAATTTTTGAGACTGAGGAAGACTTGTATGATTTGAAATGGTCCGTAATTTTTTAAAAATCGACCCATTTCCAACATTCTTGTAAATTTTCCCATATAAAACGGTTAGACATTTAAAACATCTTTATCTCCAAGAATCAATTAGAAAGATGAGAAAAATATTTAAATAGCACTTTATGCACACAGAAAAGCATAAAGGTACAGACAAAATCAAAATCACAAAATATAAAATAAAATAAACATAAATTGCTGTATTATTATATAAAAATATTAGTCACAAAATAATTTATAAGTGAATATCATGCTTAAACACTTACAATTTCACACTCATCTATATTTAATTAAAAACTTTTTTAGATAAATAAAAAGAAACAGAAAATGTAAAATAATTTATTACAAGTAGTTTTACATCTTCAGTTTAAAACTAGTTCGACGAGTTCCCACTACTGATAATCAGATTATTTTTTGAGGCAAAAGGACCTTACACCTAAATTGTGATTTAATTTTAACCATTCGAGCTAGTGGTTTCAAATGAAATGTTTTAATGCTTATTGATGAACTTGTCACATTTCCCAACTTCTGCTACATATACAACATCACAGATAACATTACAGAATGAGAAGTTGTAAATACAGCAGATTCAGTAACATGGCAAAAAAAGGCCATGATGCTTTTTTACATACAAACTGATTACAAGCTAGAGTTTGCAAATCGCCTCATTCAATAACAGATTGAAGCTGCGGAAATGAGTTGAACTTTGAGCCTTGAGTACAGTGTAATTAGAATGAGCACCTAACAAATAATAAGTTCCTATAGGCTATGTTATGAATAAGCACTCTACAGCATCCAAGACGCATCCTAACTATTGCCAACGTTTAAGTGGCCTCGCGGAAGAAGAGCTACCGGCAGGGGGTTTTCTAACACCTACATGTAATACAGGAAATAAGAAGCAGCACAACCAAGGGAGTTTGGGTCTCAGATCAATTTAAATGGGAAGACAAGTGAGAGTAAAATATTAGACATAACTGAAAAAAAGGGTAGGTTAATTGAATATACATACTTGACGGAGCTTTGGAGGAGGTTTTGCTCAATGATGGCCTAGAAGGTCTGGTCCGCATGTTTTGTGAGACTTGAGCAGCTTTGGGAATTTTGGATGGCATGCTTGGCCTGCAATCAAACAAATTGAGATCAGGTCCAATTCAAATAGGATTGGTAATAGCTCCTATGCAAGTACTTGGAATTTGAAATGAGGCTTTTCTTCTTCCCACCCATGTTTTCCTTTTTGCACCTCCATACTTCTAAAATTTTTAATTTTGCCGTTATCTTTATTTTAGATCTCTAGAATTCTAGAATATATTCTTTTCCGGAATGTCTTATATGGAATATATAAATAATGTTTATTTTAGATCATTCTGACATGTACATTCCAAATTGCCTTTTACCACAATTCCAAAAGACGTTTGATCCTATTCTAAAATGCATAACTAAAATATGTTTGACACTGTTCCAGATTATGTATTCTCAAACATCCTCACCGCTTATTTGTTAATTAGAATGTATAATAAGTTTTTCAATTCATGATAGTATTTTTCGGAATGATCAAGGATTTCAAAAGGGTATTTGTTCATCAAATCTATTTATGCCGCCCCTCTTGAAATGGAAGGGCATAAATTGTAGAGCAATCATTGTTGTATTATCCATATCATTCCATATTAGGATAGAATATAACAGAGGGAGGAGAGAACTGACTTTTCTGTGCTTTCAGCTGGAAAGTTGATGATTGTGTTGTCCTTCACTGGTGTCGCTTCAGCTGCCTTCTCGAGTTCAGGGAAAAGTGTATACTCCACAATACTGCTGATTGAGCCTTCGGTTTCGGTTCCCATTGAAAGACCACCATCAGATATGTCACTTAATCTCTCCTCCGAATCTGCATCTCCAAATCTTAATAGGTCAGTGTCCTCATTGAAATTTTGACTGATATCATCTCTGGCTAATTTCAACCGAAGGGAACTGGACTTGTTCCTGAAATCTTCCATTGATTGATGAGAACCAACTTCAGAATGCTTATCACTATACTCTGAGCAGTTATCCATGTCAGAAGCTGCCTTTCCATTGACTCTAAAGCTCCTCGCTCCCGAAAGCCTCGTGCTATTTCGAGGAGTCCCAATGGAGTGTCTCCTTGGAGATGATGACCCGTGTCTAACTGAGATCATGCCATGCTTTGTACCATTTTGATTTGCTTTGAGCAACTGTAACTGCTCAATCTCTTCATCCTTCCTTCCAATAACATCCTTGAGAGATGCCAACTGCAAGAATAATACACAAAGTGTGAATTTATAAATCAGCTTAAGCTACACAAGAGTGATAACCTGAATGATGATGGGTCATAAGTCTAAAAACAAACGAATAACTAAAATCCAAACTCCTAACATCTGTACTTTGCAGATAAGGTGACATTGACTTCACTTCCATCAACTAAGCTATGTAAAATGCAATCAAAAATAGAAAAAACCTGCTCCATAAGTTCTCTCACATCCCTTCCCTCTTTGTTGCTACGAGCTGCGCCTAACTCAACGCCAGAAACCCTCTCAGCAAACTTCAAGGTGCTTACAGTTTCAGAATATGAAGCAACATCAGGATTAAGCTGTACAAACATAAGGGTTTTTGCTTGACCGCCTATAAAACGAAAGGGGCAAAGCTATTGCAATTCAGCACGCCATGACCATAATATGCTTAGATCAACTCAAACAAATGAAACTGTACATAACAACTGTAAGTTAATACCAATAATGGCAACATTTACCTAACGAACTCTGAAGAAGTTGGGTCAATTTACTATTTCTATATGGCACATGTGAACTCTTTTGTGATAGAGCAAATATCACATCTCCAAGTGCAGATAGCGATTTATTTATATGTTGAGCCTCCTTAAGCCTATCTCCAGTTGCTTCAGAACGATCCACTCTTTCACTTCCTGCAAGATCTACAAGATGCAGACATCCACGTAACAGTGTGTTGGTCTTCAAATCCGTTCCTCGGACATGAACAGAGAGAACACTATCATGTGACGTCAAAATAAAATGAGTTTTGTGCCTTCACAATTGGAAAACTGATATTAAAGAAAATCTTAAAATTGTGAATACAACCTGTGTGATCGACTACTTCTTTCATTCAAGGCTGTTGCACTAGTCGCTCGATTCGTCAACCCAGTATTCATCAACTCAAGGACATCCGCCATTGAATTTACAGAATGCATACTTGCATCAGGAACAGCCAACCCATTTGGTTGGGCAGTATTCCAAATCCCAAGTGTGTGCAAGTCAAGGAAACAACAGTTGATATATTTTTCCTTCAAATCAAGTAAAAGTAAATGGATGGTAAACATTGTCATGTCTAAACATAACGACAGTCGTAGATGATAGAAAACATACATGCATGAAGTGAATAATATTAGTATGACAGAACATGAACAAGAATGCAAGCTTAATTATAAATATACAGAGTAATGTAACTAATAATAGAAAGGAAAGCCTGCACAAGACTCCCACTATTGTGGTGGGTCTGGCAATATACAATAGACAAAGGAAAAGGATATCTCTTTTGAGGACCATTGCTCGATAGTAAATCACGAACTTGTTCGTTATAAATTTCAACCATTTGAACTCCAACTTCATAAACAATGGAGCTTCTCCTACTCTGGGAGATATGGAAGAGATCATGAAGTGCCCGATAGTTGACTCCCCAATCTGATTTTGATGATAGGCCAGGTCCGCTCTAGTAGAAAGCAACTGCTGAGTAAAGTAGCTAGATACATGACATAAATCAAGAATTAAACAAATTTAATTCATACCATTGTATATGTCTTTCCTGAGCCAGTTTGACCATAAGCAAATATACAAACATTGTACCCATCAAGAACAGATCGAATCAGTGGTTGAGTGTCCTTGAATACTTCCTCTACAAAGAAAATAATTGATGTATAAGTTGAACATTACTATCAATTTCAACTATAGGAAACTAGTAGTAATAATAATCGTGAAATAGAAATGAAAAAAATGCAGTACCTTGACTTGTTGCTTGACCAAAAACCTTGTTAAATTTAAAAAGTTTACGATTTTCTTTTCCTTGTTTAAGAGGATTGCTAACAACTAGTTCTCCATCATCGCCAACAAACTCAATTGCTGTATGGTTTTGATTTTGCCCTGGAAGAAATGGTCTAATACGACAATAGACCCTTATATTACCTATCCATAAAATGATTTAGAATAAAAAAGAAAAGATAAATCAGGTCATCAATCAAACAGGGGCTCACAAGTTCACAACCTTAAATATAAGCACCATGTAATGCATACCTTTCAAATCTTGAACTTCATTGTACAATTTCCTATTTTCTGCTAGAACTACGTGATAATTTTCAGCAGCCTCTGCTAGACCTTTCAGCTTAATTCCTACATATGCACATCTTGTAAGTTGTAAATACGTCTAATCCATTATAAGAATTATCAATAACAAATCATGAAAAGTTGTAAACAATGTACCCTACCGAAGTACTTGAATTCCTCTAAGTAGCTTCTTTTTGTTTTTATTACATCATCTTTGACAGACTTCATGGATGCTCTCAGCTCCTATAAAGCATCAAACTATATGGTATAGCACAAGAAAAAAAAAAAAACTGACGACAGCGGAGAAAAAAGCAATGCATAGAAGCAAACCTGGAAAGCTCCAAATTGGAAATTTACGATAGTTTGATAGTTGTGTTCTTTATTCTTCCAATTCACAAATCTGGATTCCGAAAATGCCTCTAGTTCCTTCACTTGCTTTCTTGCATCAGCAAGATGAAGCTTAAGTTCCTCTATCCTTTTTTCATATTCAGCTTTAGATTCAGCAGCGAGCAATTCTAACTCTGAAACATGTTTTTCATGTGTTCTTTTGGCTATTTCCAAATCTTGCTTCAATGCAGAAATTTCAATTTCATTACGAACTTTTTCTTTCTTTAAATGAGAAAAATCCTGCTCTTCAAGTCTCTTCTTCTCCTCAAATTTAGTTTGTTCAACCTGCAAAGCATACTGAAGATAGAAATGATTACAGCCAGTTAGCAGCCAACAGAATCTACATTTCTAATTGGAAAAGCTACTTATTTGCAATTTCTAAAGCCTATAAATACATTTATATATAAACCCAGTCACTTTTTGATTTTTTTCACTTTGATGAAAGGGAACGATTCTTCCAAAGATACACACTTCATTATAGGTAATAATCACCCATTTAACCCTTTTTAACTGCATAAACGTTAGTAGACAAGTGTATATCTGTGTCTGAGCAATATAAGTGACATACTTGTCATTTTAGACTATTTAAGGCATGGCAACTATAAGTTATTCACCCAAATCAAGAACTTTACTCAAAGATGCAACATAAATGAGCCAAGCCAATCACTATCTTCTTGAATTCAAGAGATGCATATGTGCATACATGTGTACGTATGTAGATAGATGAATCGGGAGAGAGGAGATCAGGTTCCTCCCTTCAATAATCCTTTCTACGTATTAAATTTTTTTAACTCAACTGTTAATTAAAAATATTTTATTCGGTAGATCAAGCTCGTACCTTTCTGTAAAAAATTTATTTAGTGTTTTATTAAATAAAATCAATCTATTGTATAATATTATTTTTAAAATATGAGTAAATTTTATCTATAAGATCAGATAACTACCAAAGTCTGATTTACCAAAAATTTGGTATGCATGATCTTTAGTTAACATCAAAATCCAAAAGTTGGATGAAAAAAAAATTAGTGTATGCAAAGAATTGTTGATGGAAGTAAATTCAGTAACTTGATATCTTGTCATATATGTACACACACATGTGTAACTCATGTCAACTATTATATCATTCAATAACTTCAAATTGGATAATTTTATCTTAACCTACTATCGGATTGAAAGTTCCTTTCATATGGTCATATCCACAAATTTTAATAATAAGCCAAATTATTTGATTCATCATCCATATACATCAAAATTGATATAATATACACTTTTAAAACGTTAAAAATATGAATAATTTGATTGTGATCTTGTTGATGTTCAATTTTCACAAAATTGACACAAAAAATTAAGGAAATATATAAATATAATTCAATGATGGATCAATAAAACTCATTCCATATAAAGGAAGTGAGGGTGTAATGATTGTTGTAATTCGATACCCCTGTGTGTGTGTATATATATAAAAGCAATGATAATAATGACAACATAAATAGTGAGTAAATTTAACAAAAACAAGGATCTATATTGCTAGTTTGATCCGTTATCTTGAACTCAAAAAGATAGGGCTTGAGATAGGTTTGCACCTTCAATTGTTGAACCCAACTTGAAAGAACCTGTAGAAAGTGGAGACAGCTTTAAAAGAAAATTAGCAAATAGCAATAACATAAAAAGAACAGCAAGACATTGCCACAAATCCATCAACAACAAAAAAATACCTCATTCTCTTCGGTTGTTCCTACTGCCAAGGTCTCAAGTGCATTTATTCTTGTTTGATACTTTCCCTCACGAGACTTGAAACGATAGTTTTGCTTCAGGTATGCAACATAGTTAAATGGTCATTGTTCAAGAACAACTGAAAAAACTGATATTCTTCAGTGGAAAATGTGGAAAGAAATGTAACTTTACATTTTTAATGCTTTCAGCTTGATTTGAAAAGCGCAACTCAATCACTTGCAGAATTTTCCTCAACAAGCATGCAGCACGATGTGCCTAGAAATATATAAAAATGAAAAATCGATCTATTTCTGAGTGATAATCAAATTTAATTTTGCTTGAACAATATAATAGCATTTTCTATTACTTATTGTAGAAGTATTTTGTCCAATTACCTGAGGTACATCTCCATTTTTCCTTTCAAATATATCACTTACGATCCTTTTTCCTATATCAAAAAGCAATTGAGTTGACACACTCTGCAAGAAAAAATTCGCTAATGTATTAGGGCCACATGAGTTGTCAGCAACAACCAAAGGACATCACACAGGGAGAAAGGGAGAATATTATTCAAATAATTATATATCTGAAATCACTTCATGTATGAGCAAGAAGAAAGGGAAACTTGATAGAGACAGAAATTATCTCATCACTTACATCCAAATTGTTTGATTTCAATATTTCATTAAGGTTGGCATCAGAATAATCTACATGCAATCCTTCCTTCAAGTGGAACAGTTCATTAGACTTTACTGCAGCATGATCTACGGATGTGATTCCATCTGGATAAAGAAAACAAATGGTAAAACATAAATAAAATGTTTAAATAGATATAGAAACAAAATATCTAAACAACAATCAATCCTTATTCCATTTGGTGACGCCAAATACATGGATCACATGGCATCTTTGTACTCTTAACAAAATTCAAACATTTAATGGTCTACTGAGAGCAGGACACTTTTTAATGTATCATAATACCTGATCCAACAGAACCATCAAAAGCATGTTGAAATTTTGAAGCATCCTTGAGGCAACTATCACTTTCTCCTGAGGACGTTAGATTTGACTGGTCCCACCTCTTTCTAGAACAACTTTGGATATTTTCTCGTGCAGCATTATAAGAAAAATGAGTTTTTAGAGTCTCGAGACACTGCAACACAGGTACCATGGATCCCTGCATACATTCTCAGGCCACACGATTAAATTACTAGGACAAAACTTGCAAAGTTTAGTAAAGAAAAACGGAATTTCAGAATCATATTCGGACAGGGTCAACCGGCTTATTTTATTAGACAAAGTCCTGTTTCAGCATTAAAGAAAGAAACTGAAGTATACATAACCTCAACCATATAGCACAATCATGAAACAAACCTTCTATTTCCTACGTACAGACAAATGAGGTATTTATCTAGCCAACCCCTTTAGAGTCAATGACAGCCAATTAAATTCATAGACATAACTCACAATGTTCTCAAACTACATTACATAACAGAACTTCTTATACCTGCTCTAGGTCTGACAATTCAAATCCAGACAATCCCAATTCATCCAATGCTACCAGAAACCTTTTCACACCGGTTAGCTCATTTGAAGAGCCACTTCCCTGAAGTCAAAATTGAATGCCTTAGCTTAGAAGAAAGGACAAAAGTAAACAAGCTCTCTATCTTAATGTCTGCACATTAGAAAACAGAGACTATTAACATACACGCAAAAACATAACACAAGTGTATAACAAATCTAAGGACACTCCTACCTTCACCGAACCAGGAACCAGATTGTCCAAAATGCTGCATAACAGAGATCCATCCCTCAACTGTGCCCTCAACTCATCCTCAGAAGTATCTAAAGGCAGATTAAAGTTAGGAAGCACGGCATTGATCCACTTCACCAGTGACGGAAGCTGCTGGCTACCTGAATCCATATCAAGATCAGTAGGGTAAAGGGTAGGTGAACAAAAAATTCAAAACAAACAATCATCAAAGAGAAGTCAGTGAAACTCCTCTTCGTTCATACCCCCTTTCCCCCACCCCTCCTGCTCCCACTGCATGCTCGTTTTGGACACTCCTCGTCCCCTTTATCAATTGCACCTACACTGCCACAACACATAATTTTAATAAGCACAAACTCAACCCAAGCAAGCTGATACCTCAACTGCAGGAAAAAAACAATTAACCAAAAACATCAATTCATTCAATTTTTAACCAATAACACCACAGAAGGAAAATGACCATAACAACACACTCTTTCGCTGTAAAACATTACGAATTAGGGTTAATATAAGCCACGTTAAACAATCTCTTGCACTCCAGTACAACATCAGTACTACATTCCGCAAAATAAAAGTCGTGTTATCAAGGTCCAAACGATTCCCTCAGGAACTGCAATGACGAAGAAGAAAAGGAGAAACCATACACTAAACTCACAATCCAAGCAACAAAATAAAATTAGCTGACACGTACTATTGTTATTATTATCTAATATCGATATATTTCTGAAGAAGAATAAATTACGCAACGAAAGAAGTGGAAACAAAGATAAAGAGGAACAGATCCACACAAACCTATCACGAAGAAGCAATGAGGGAAAAAGGCAAGGAAGAGGAAGCTCGCTCTTGAATTGAATCCAAAGAAACAGGAACAAATATTGCAATGTGGATGAAACAGCAATGAAAGCGGTGACAGATCGAGAAAAAATCAGGGAGAAATTGTGGTACGGAAATGGAGAAATTGGGGTTTGGGGAAGGAAGAAGAGGATTTAGGTGGTGGAGACAGTGAAAGAGTGTTGAAGGGAGGTTGAGTTGAAGCAATGGGCAAAACCTTTTCTTTCTTTTTTTTTCTCTCTTAGTTATGTTGTTTTCAAATGACAGAGTGAGGAGGACCTGGAATTTTGGAAAATTTGGGAAAGGGTGAATTGAATTGGATTACAAGCCAAATAGAGAAATTTGAATCTTTAAGATTTTAACTACCCTTTCAATCTCGGATAATAACAAAATGGTACCTTCTTTTTTACAATTTTCTCATTGTGACGCTATCCAACCTCATCCTCCAATGCCATTCCCGCCGGCCTCTATCCCTTTCTTAATTTAAACTAATCTCGAATATTTAAATAATAAATTGTTATAAAATGAATATCTTAATTCTCAATTAACCCCCACTTTGCTTTTGGCCAAAGGTGTCTCAGTCTATTATTTTAATGAGATCAAGATTTCTTTTACAAACCAAAACTTAGATAACTTTTGCAATGACAACAATATCATATGAGGAAAATAATTGGGTTGGTTTTGTTACTTACAAGAAGAAAAGTTGGGTGATATTTTATATTTCTTATTTCTTTCATATTTTCTCAAATTAATTGCAAATTGTAATTCCATACATTAGTGTTCTTCAGATAATAGGATGTAACATTATCTTTACTTCTAACATTTATGATGAAATTGTTTTTCCCAATACACCAAACCATTAAATTCTTATAAAAATTATTTATCAAATATATTTTTAATATATCACACACATCTAAAATTTGCTATGAAAACAATTTTTATTACATAATAAACCAAACTTATTTATGCGTGTCCTAAATATTAACGAAATTATAGTATAAATTTAGATCTAAAATTCTTACTGTTCTAAATTTAGATTTTAAGAATGTATTTGCTAAATGCTTTTAAAGAAAAAATAGAAGTGTTTTCCAAAGTTAAAAGTAACTTATATAAAAGTTAAAAATAAAATTTTATGGGGTAGCCAATATTTTTAAAACTTAAATTTATGTATAAAATAATTTTAACCTTTGAAAAGTCAAACATATATTCAGTTAAGGGTAAAAACATTGAAAATAACCTTCACACAATCAGTGCACGACTGAGCATTGAAATTGAATATGCGTTGCTTAATTTTATTATTTATTATGCATATAAGTTTTTTATTTAAGATATTAATAGGAACGAAAAACAAATCAGATTAACTTCTTGATAAACTAAAAGTATATTTTTTAAATATCTTTATGAGAAATTTGTTTTTAATATAATAATTACTTATTATAATCTTTAATATGTCTGGACACACTTGTTTTAAAAATCAAATGTAAAAATATTTTTGGTGGGCATTTTAAATTCTCGTAAAAACAAATTAATATAGACAACATATATCAAGAAAACAGTTAATGTTATATTATATATTATAACTTTATTGGGAATAATGATCTGTTTTTTAAAAAAAAATTATAAATTTATATATATTTGTACCCAGAATTGTCTGTCCTAATTATTATTTTTTTCACACCAGAAAGACATTAATAAAATTGGAACGGAATTCTATTTAGGATTTTTACATAATGATGTCTTTGACCAGTAGTTTCCTTAGTAATGAGTTTCACAACCAATAAAGCTGTAAATGGAAAAGTAGCAAGAATCCCTCAAAGTGGTGCAATGAGTACACTGCACACTCTATTTTTTCTCAGAAACAAACTCCATCATCATTTCTGCAAGATCTGGTATCTTGGCCTCATTTTCTCACAGTAGTCAATGTTCCATTTCTCACCTCAATACCCAAATGATAATCTAATTAATTAGGCATAGCTGTGTTTGACTAATTTCCTCCTTGATGTGTTTATTTTTCTTCAATGTCATTTAGTAGGTATGAATTTAAAATAAATTCACATTGACCTCCTGTTTATAATGAACATTAAATTAATTAAAATAGCAATTAATGTCACTGATTTTGATAACCAAAATCTAATTGATACCATTGAATTATTACTTTGCTGATTACTCAGGGTGATTTGATGTGAAATCTAGAAAGAGACTGAACTTCTCCTCCTCAATATTGGGTTTAGGATTTAGAATTACAAATGCAATTTAGATGTTTGAAGTTAAAAAGAATATGTAAAATTTTCTGATCATATAATAAATATACTAGAAACATTTTCATATTTTAAATCTTTAAAATATGCATATAATGTTATGTCACAAATATTTTAGATGTTTAAAATATGCATACAATGTAACATGTCAGAAACCCGTAGACTTACACCGTTAATGGAATCAATAATTTACTAAAATATTTTACTTGAAATTGAATTTAACTATAATGTAACAAAATCATTTTACACTTGTATCCATGTTTTACAATATAAAAGTATCCATGTTTTACAATATAAAAGTTTTAATTCAAAGAATAATAGACATTCAGTGAGATATTTTTGTTTAACATATCTCCATTGTTCATTTATTGTATTGAGAAACCAATGTCTTTCACTATAGACTCAAAAAACAAACAGATAATATAATCACTAATTGTTGTTTTCACTAAACTCAAATTACCTTATCCCAATTTATTTCCATAAAATATGATAATTTCTCCTTGTCATTCACTATCTCTTAAAGATGCATGAAAAAAGAAATCATAAAAATGTAAAAAGAGTTAGGCATAGAACTTGGAATGTAAAAGACATATTTTTGAAAAATACTCATAGTTATAAAATATGTTGACCTTTATCAATGGGCTCCTAGGTAAAAATATCAAAATGTGTTAAATCTGTAAATTAACCTGGGTCATTGCAGATTGAATTAAAAAATTATATTTTTTAAACTTTTAAAATGTAGGTTAAATTAAATTTGACTCATTTAATCCAATGATTATGCATGTCTTAATTGAATTAACAATGGATTAATTCACAACTTATTAATAACAATCTTTTATAATTTTCTTTCACAAATTTTATTATATTTATTTATTATTTTTAAATATATAAGTTACTTTAATATTTTTAAGACTAAAAGAAGGATTTGAATGATATTGACACCTATAGTTTATTTGTTTATTAAATTATAAAAGTTAACAGTTTTTTTCTTATTGTATTTAAAATATCACTTATTGTGATTAATATTTAATAAAATGAGTGAATATTTCGATTTTTCTCTTACAAGTAGTTAAATCAAGTCACTTAACTTTAATTGTATTATAATAAATAAATTAAACAATTAAAAGGATAAAATATATTTAAATAAGTCAAATTATTTAAACCATAAAATATGTAGTGATCCAAATAGGTTACAAAATTTATGAGTTATGTGGATTCTATTCTAACTTAACATGTGAATAGAATTGACCCAATTCAATATCCAGGAGATTACCTACACATTTCAAAGTCAACATTTGTCAAACATTTTTTTTTTAATTTAAATATTTCAAATTCAGGTGTTATAAATATTGATCTATGTTAGTTACAAATAATGAGTTGATAAATTTTTTCTTAAAAAATATAAAGAAAGAATATATTTTCTTTTATTTTAAAAAAAATTATATATTATCATTTGTTTCTCGTCTATCTTTTCTAAACTTAGAAATAGTCATTTATTTTGTAGACCAGATTTATTCCATTAAAACACAAACATGATACGGATATATTTGATCATTTACACAATTAATCATATTATATTATATTTTATTTAGAATAATATTCTGATTTGAGTTTTTTGTTAAAGAAAATTTACTCCAGTTGTAATAAACAAGTATCACATTGGTAAGCAAACTTACAATTTTTTTTTTTATAAAATATAAAAATCAAAATTAGCATTATTCAAAAATATTCATAGCAGGAGTGAGGTTTCTCTAGGTATAGTGAGGTCTGAGAGTGATTGAGAACTGAGAGGGACACAAGAAATTAGTCTACGGTGTTTGTTGGATCAATTGAGAATGGAGAAGCATGGCCAAACGTGCGACAGAGAAGAAGAAGGCGACGGTGGTGGTGGCGGCGGTTCCTCTTTGGATCCTCCCAATCCAGAAGGAGAAACCCCAATCTCCGCATTCAACAATCAGAGCGAAATTTTCAGAGCGATCGAGGTTGTGGAGCGCGATTCACTGGCAATCGCTCAGAGTTTCACTTCTCTCTTCGCCTCCCTCCGATTGGCGCTCTCCGAATCCACCGCCACCTCGCTCCACCACATGCAGTGCTTCACCGATGCCACCGGTCGCCTTCAGGAATCCGGTACCACAATTTCTTATATATCAACATCAATTCAAATTAAAAACAGAATAACACTGTAATGGACATTTATATTTGCCATTATGCAGTGCTTGATGCAGCAACCAAGGGGAATCGCTATATAAATTCCTGTCTCAGGTATTTTTTTATTAATTATGATTATTAATTGTCTACATTAAAATTGTTGGAAAATGGTTTATTAATTATGATTATTAATTGTCTACATTAAAATTGTTGGAAAATGGAAAGAACACGTGACAGAAATGAAATAAAATACATGAAGCCTGGTGATGAAGTTGGTGGCCGGTTCCTTATTCATTATAATCATGGTTATCATATTTTGTGGGGTGCAGATTGAATGAAGAGATGAAGAGTGTTGATGGACTCGCCTCTCAATTGTATCCAATTGCTTTGCTCTTTGCTGCTAATATGTTTTCCCCTTCTCTTCATACTTTTGATATAAAGAATATATAGTGTCAAAAAATCACATAATCTGATGTTTAGATAAACTTTGTTATAGATACTTTCACAGAGAAGAAAATTAGAAGGTAAAATGATTTTAACTTCCCTTATAATCTAAATCAAAAGCTCTCCCATCTTACTTATCCAAACAATTCATGTGCATAAGCTTGTTTTAGTTCATTTTACCTCCTTATTTTCTTCTCCTATAAGATTATGGATGCGATAAAATATGGATTTTAAAATAATTAATATAAAAGTTAATAATCTTTCTTACAACATAACAACCGTCATTAGATGACATTGAACAGTGTTAGTTAGAGCATTCTAATTTAATTCTGAAGATTCATTTTTCAAAATCTTTCTATCTGGAATTTTATATTTACTAAATTACCGCGGGGAAAGTACTCCACTGTAGTGAGAAAGTGCTCGTTTGATTGTGGATCCGCTTGAATTTCCACATCCAGGCTGATATGTTTCCAAACATGCTGAAAGAATCTACTGCTTAAGCCATGGTGTGCTTAGTTCCTTGTTAACTTACTCCACTTTGATTTAATGGTGAACCCTTGTGCATTTTAGAGCCGATCTCTCTGGAGGAGCCTTATTTGCTGCTTCAACTAAGACTTGTGTGATTAGTAAGTAGGAACATTTTAAATTGTTGACTATTGTTCTTTTCACCCTTCTTTGATCTTAGTTTTCGATTAAATCCTTAATGATTTGAAGAAAAATCCTAAGAAAGCATGTAGATGCTCTGGACTCAGCTGTTAACAAGCTTCTTCAAGTCCCCTGATTCCATGGGATTCAGTCCCGTACAAGGTTCGTTTCTGTTTCTCATAACTATCTCTTTAAAGAATCTGTAATGCATAATCCGTATATTTTTCATTTCATGCTTACGCTGAAATAGTGTTTAAGTGCAAATAATAAAGCAAAAGAATATTTTTCTCTTCTGGCAGTTGTTAAGATAGAGGGTTGAGAAGCGGTAAATTTTCCTCATTTTCCCCAGTAAACAAGGGATAAAGAGTTTACGTATTGTTCCCCCTGTAACAAAATTTTCCTCTGGTGTGTTTCACAAGATTTTTCTAGTGCACAGTATGTTTGAAGTTTTAGATGTTGATGATTTTATGTATGTGCCTTTATCATTATTACTGGTGCTGTTAATAGTTTGTATACAGAACAGAAATGAAAGTTACATACAGTCTAGGGTAGCATACTTTAGTCTTTCATTTTGTTCTGAAATAGGTGGTATAAAAACCTTATATGCCTCTTGCTGATAAAGCCTATACCCTGTCCATCTGGGGAGAGATGGGATAAGATAAACTGCTTTTACTTTTTTTGTTTTTTTTTTTTTTTTTTTTTTTTTATATGATGCCACACTAGCTGTGAGAAAAAAGGTTTAAAGGTAAAGAAAAAGGAGAGATGGAATGTTGGCGTGAATAAGAACACGATCTTTTGACCGACTGGTCCTGGATTCTATACGTTGTGCTGGCAAACATGAAAATGAATATTTCGAACCCTTTATAGGCTACCTGAGCAAGTGTTGAGCTCCGATCCTACAAGACAACTCGAGCAATTTTCCATATCACGTGCGTATTCTAGGAAAAGCCCAACACCGCCTAAATCTTCTGAATTAGGAGAGACAACTAACTATGATTCGTATGTAACTTATTGATGGTAAAAGTGGGTAAATGATGCTAAATAATGGGCGAAATCATTAACAGAAACCCAATGTGATGTATAGTGATTTGTTTCCTGAAGAACCCTGTGTATAATCATTATGTGTAGGGAAATGATAGATGCACGTTGTTTACAAGATATAAAAGAATTTGGATCGACAGAGGGAGGGGATGTAACGAAACGTAGAGTAGTCTTGCAAAAAGTGTTGAGATGTGATTATTCTTTGAGTGTATAAATAAGTAAGTGTCAAGCTTGTTCGATTAAAATATAATGAATCTATAAAGAGATTTTCGACTGTAGTTTTTCTTTAAATGGTATTTCATGTAACGTTTCCTAAGCTCCTATCTTTTTTTTTTTTTTTTTTTTTTTGTTTTTTTTTTTTTTTTTTTTTGTGTGTGTGTTCACTATGTTCCTAAAATTATCGCAACAACGTTGTTTAACATTATTGATGTATAACCTTGTTTGTTAAATACGTTGTCAGATATTCAACTCTCCATACCGTTTGTTGGGAAATAACAACCTTTTTAATGGATTCTGGGCCAGGAATGGCAAAAAGAATTGGTACTCACATATATCTCTGACTAAAATCCAGAATGAATATCAAATACTAAATAAATATATCTTTAACCGCAGTTCACTGGATGAGTATAAGTATCATCATATTCAACTTACGAATTAATAATTGGTATAGAATTTTATTTGCATATTTTTTAAAAGTTTATTCAGAATTTGATTTTATATTTTTATTTTAATAAAAAAATTAATTTTTTTTAAGTTTATACTTAATAATTTTTTAGAAAGTTCAAATTTGCATGGATATTTTATCATGTCATACTTTAAAATTAATTTTTCATTTGAGTTTATACTTTAAATAATTTATTTAAAATTAAAAAAATATATCTGCTGGTATTTGTTTTTTTTTTTGAATCAAGGATTAATAATAAAGCAAATATGTTTAGATGACATAGGTAGTGGATCGATATTATCAAACATTAGTTCTTGACTTTTGATGGAGAGAAACCTTAGGTCATCCAAAATATTTAAAATTATTTCTTTACTTATTTTTTTTATAGATTGTAAAATTTAACACTCACTGTCACTCTTATTAAATGTGATTTATTTTTTAAGCAAGTAAATGTTATTTATTTATAATATAAAATCATCAAAATTATAATAAAAAAATATTTACTTATCCCATTTCATTTGATAAAAAATTATTTACAATGAGAATAAATTTGAATTTATTAAATTTTAAATAAAGTAAAATATGAAAAGTGATAATCATTTGAAAATAAATATAATGACCACATTTCGAACCTCTTTTATATGATTTCACATTCATCAACTAGTGATAAGTTAGTTTTACATAATATTTTAATTCAACTTTGCTATTAGCCATTTTTGCTAAACAGAGTATTGTCTTCCTGTTTTGCAAAATCATAAATAAAACTTTTCTTTTCTAGTTTTTAACAATAAAGATGTGGGCTCGTTTCAAGGGTTCTTAAATATATCATGAAAAAGGTGAAGTTGGGAATATGACATCATTGCTTGATTTAACGTGTGAAATAAAATTATGTCTTGTTGATTTAGTGGGAGAGTTTTAGTTATATACTTTCTATTGTTTGTTGAAATTTATTGAGAAATACCAAGTTGTGGTATTTAATAGATAGTGGATGAGATATACAAGTTGGGAGTTTTCAATGAAGTTTAGTTAACAAAAAAGAATATGTCCAAAGAATTCATGTCACAGAAGGGAAAGTGGCATTTCATCTTCTGATTGATTTTCTTTCTCACGGTGAGTATAGGATAAGTAACTTTCTCTTAATAACTTGCTTGAATTTTTCAAAAACATTGTAACATATGTTAAATTGGAATCAAGTATGTTTTTGTGTTCTTCTCATATTAAAGAATTTAACCACTCAATTTTCTTTTATCGTGCAAGATGTCACTAATAATCAAAATCTTCAGTATTATACAAGTTGATATCCGAAATGCAAAATTGGCATTCATCTTCCTCATATGCATCATGACCTTCAATTATAGTTTCAAAGTTAATGAATCATATAGTCTCAAAAATAACTACGGTTACCATTTTTATCGTTTGAAATTTAAAACACGTTACAATGTTTTGACAAACGAGTGGAGGATCAAAATATGTTGTTGTTTGCTTTGATTGAAATTATCTTGATCATTCCTTTTTTTTAGCAAAACATTTTTACGGGGCAAAGTAAAAATGGAGATGAATATATCTGAGTACACGAAGTTAGAGGGAAGAGTCGTCCAACAAAAAACAGAATTTAGAAAAACTTTTGTCTCATGAAACAAGAATATTGACGAGTTATTAAGAATCAGCATCCTCGTCAAATTTGAAGGAACACCGTTTGAGAGTTGAGGAACGTGTCAACATTCTAGTTAGATATAGTTTAACATAAAGACACGTGTAGTCATCTTATAATTCAATGTTGGTGTCTTTTTAAGGGGTTATAACTTTTCTACAAACCTACGAACATATGACAAATTGTTGTTTTTTAAATAAAAACAGTAATTATTATTGTTTATATCTTTATTTTTATCTATTCTTTAATTAATATATATCTATATTATGATATAAAAATAAAAAAAAATAAAGCATAAAATTCTATAAATATTTTACGAAACTTATAAGTATTTATTTATTTGTTTAAAAAAATCTTAAATGACACTGAGAAGAAAAGGAAGTAATTACTTTATCACATTTCTTTGCATTCCTTAATTATTTGTTATATATTTCTCTTCTTTTGCTACTTCTTTTCATTTTTTGTTTTTTAATGTGTATTCTTGTATTGATATCGAAAGTAAAATTTAAATATGTATATTTTTCAAATCTTTCCTTTGTAATTCTTGGTTTATTATCATACTGCTTTAGTTGTATACGCTTTTGTTCATGAATGTGATGATAATATACATAATCACAATTTGTCAATGCTTATAATCAAATATTATTGATCGACGTAATTACAAAGACAATTTTATAAGACGTCTTTAGTTGAAAGTAATTACATTGCTAGTTTAAAATAATCTTTTTAGGAAGTTAAATAAAAATTATAAACTTTCATGGAAACACGATCGATATTTCACCATCTGGTGACGAAAGTTCAACTATTTTCAGATTAAACTCAAACCTTGAAACATGGGTTTACTCCTAAGAGTAAAACGAGAAACTCCAACAACAACAATAATGTCTTTATGGGTAAGCTGAAACTCAAACTGTGAAAGAGACACTTCACAGTTTTCTTGAAACTGTGGAAGACACGAAAATATACATATAAAGCAAAAACAGGTGGCAATATGTTGCCGACACAAACGATACTAGAAATTGTATTTTAAATATTATTATTATGTTGCTGCTTATCTTTTTCTATCATTATAGTAATAATGAAAATTTATATTCGTTCACCAAAATATTTATCAATATTCTCATCTTTTTTATCAATATTTAAGCATGGCACTTTTTTTTATACTTTGAAAGGGGAATTTGACATTTCAAAAGACGAATTTCCGACGTGGCCATTCTGAAGAAAATTAAATTAAAAACCTTATAAGTTTATAGATTAAATTAAGGCCTGAGTTAGTTTATAAGTTGGAGAAGTAATGTTTAGGTATACTTTCCAGAGTGAGATTTTTGTACCTGGCAATTAATATGATTAGACCAGCAACCGTGGCACGTTGTAGGACATAATTAAGGAGAGTATACTTAAAATTGTTTCTCATAATCAATTATTAGAGACAATGTTAAAACCAAGTTTTTGAAATTTGAAAAAAAAAATCTTTATATTTACTTTGGAATTCGTTTACACATGACAAGATTTCTTGACAGTTCAACAACAACTACCTTTCATTTCACTGAATTTGGATTTTAGTACGTTTTTAATTTAATTAATGAACAATAATTTATTTTTTTTATTTTTTATATTAGTAGGGACGACACATAGCAGTGCTAGGGAATTGTAATGGAACTAGGGTTAAAAAATAATGTGGTGATAGTTTTTATTAGAACTAATGTGACAAACAGAGCAATTGATGTGTATTTTTTATGTTCTCGTGGTAATTGATGTTATATATTTTAATGAAGTTATTACTCAATCACTGTACTTATGCATGATCCTGATCCATGGTCACCATTTATAGGTAACTCTCATTTTATATTTTGGTTTTTATATATTGTAACTCTAATTTAATTGTAGTAATTAAATTTTTTACTTGATTTTTTGTATGCACGCTACTTTCAGTATAAATAAAAAAAAAAGCTTTTAAAAGATTGTTATTATTATTATTATTACTATTATTATTATTACTGTTGTTGTTATTTTATATATATATATATATATTAAGGTACATAAAAAATTATATAGGTCAATTTAAAAAAAGAATATTTTTTAAGTTTTTTATTTTTTAAGATTTTCTAACTTTTTTATCTTAATTTTGAATACTTAGTTTATATAGTGAGATAGTGAACTTTAATTTCATTTTTCTTGTGATTTAATAATATGATTTTCGAATAATTATCATGTCTGCTCCTTATCCATATAGTGTCATTTCATCATACTTGTTATTTTAGCACGTGACATGTCTTTATATTGATTTTGGTTAACAATAAATGTAAAAAAATAAAATAAAAAAATGAAAGCTTCTTTAATTTCTACATCATCTCTGACTTTATTTATTTCTACATCATCCATCGTATAATCAATATAAAATATTGAAAATAATATATAAAAAATATATTTTTAAAGTAATGATAATAACCGCAACAATAAAAATTTAAGATTGAAAAGTAGTACAAATTCATAATTAAAAACAGAGAGAAGTGTTGTATGAATGAAACAAGGTGGCTATCATAGTTTTTTTTTTTTTTTTTAATTATTATG
>Ga0209489_101517_pt1 | contig 47734 bp, 30 predicted proteins | sample SiratrowhiteBW_FD_187527 | JGI IMG/M metagenome (GOLD analysis project Ga0209489, IMG submission 187527) | Root nodule microbial communities of legume samples collected from California, USA - Siratro white BW (SPAdes) (version 2) | ecosystem: Host-associated > Plants > Roots > Nodule | place... | reverse complement strand
CCATAAACATACTCACACTTTTCTCCTTCTTCCTACTCCTCTTGACCCTTTCTGTGTCTCATAAAATTGTTGAGTCCCTAACACCTAATTTCTGGTCTTTTGGGTTGAATTTTTTTTTTTTTTTTTCTAATAGTTGGTTTCTTTTTGTTGAGAGTTAGATTAAAAAAACTGCTTATATAGATCGGAGAAATGCAAACTGTTTCCTTTTTCACTTACACAGAATCGCCACTTTCAAAAATGCTTGAAGATTCAGTCATAGAATATAACATGTTTAAAGTATAATGTGACATCACATATAACAGTGTAATACTAAACAGAAACATTACAAATTCTCTGGCAAAATATAGTACATAAAACATCAACAATAGTAAAAATAACATTAAAACACAATACCATTCCTCTCATCGGTTTAAAAGTTTCAAAGTTCTGAACACCTTTTTTTTTTCTTATGCTCAGACTTGAAGATGGAAGATGTGAGTGAGTAATAACACTATCTGTAACAGTAGCAGGCATACGTACAATTACAATATGGTGGCTTGACACAAACCTTTGACCTTGAAGTCCCCAACAAGGACAACACAAGCAGAATGAGTACAAGGAGAATTAGTGCGAGAAAAGGTGAGGTGTAGTTGGTTTCTTCTTCTTCTTCTGGTTCACGTGAGAGGAGCTTTGGTGCAGACAGAAGAACCAAGGCCAGGGCCAAGATCAGAACAACATTTGGAGTGCGAGCATCACGAGGCCTTGGTGTATAATAGTAAGCCATTGAAGGGCTGAGAAAATTACAGAGAAATGAAGGTTTTTTTATGGAAGAAGTGATTCAGAAGGATTAAGTCAAAAGGAATCTGAACACGAAGGTACGAACGAACATATTATAGTTGGCATTATTTGTCCTCCACACAAAATTTGGTACGTGTTTAGTGTTTTAATAATATCTATGGGGCTGTCAAATTCCGTGAGAATGACGATATTATCATCACAGACAAAATAGATATTAGTATGATGTAATTTCAATTTCTCACAAACAATTCTTTAAGCAGATTTGGTTTGAAACCAAAGAGTAGTTCTTTGTATAGACAAATTCAGTTAAACCAAATAGATCAAATATGATTTCTGTTGGTTCATAGTTTTTAAAGGTTTAATTAAGATTTTTGTTTAATTAAGGTTTAAAGGTTTAATTAAGGTTCAACTCATGAAATTGGCTATCAAGTGTATGAGAATTACCAACCACTAATAATTTATCCTGATGATAAGCCCAGCATACCAAACGCTAGATTTTAAAATCATGGGTTGTGCAAAGTTTTTTTTTTTTTGTTTTGTTTTTTTTTTCAAGGAGATTGTTAATTGAATGTTGATGTAAAATTCGTGAAAATCATTTAAAAACTGAAATTTGTGGGGAAAAAAACTAATTTTACATCTTTTTAATTCGTAAATTATAGCTCAAAATTAATAATATATTGGATTGCTTAAATTTTGATTAAGAGGTTTATTAAATTTAAGAAGCCTATTAAATATAATAAATTTGTTATTTAATAAAGTTACAAAGGATTGTTGTGTTTTATGTTTAATAAAAATTAATAAGTACAATAAATAGGCGCAATGCTTAATTAATGTTTTTTTAACCAAGTCGTATAACTAGAAGATAAATCCTGCGTGAGAGAAGTTTATTTATATAATTAATTTTTAATTTAATATATAGACTTAAATTCATTTTGACCCTTAAAGTTTCATAAATATGCAATTTTAATCACTATAAAATTTTAATTACAAATTTAATCAATCATTTTTCTAAAGTTGAGTTATTTTGTTCAATGTTAATATATAGTTTAATTACTTATAAAAAATGTTGCGTGGATGATAATAACATCAATTGTTTATTTATATAAGATATTGATACTAAATTTGATAATGAACTTGAATAGAAGTTGTGCTCTAGCATTTTTTTTATTAATAATTGAATGATATATTAATGGTGAATAAAAGATATTTAATTTTAGAAATCAGAATAACAAATTTTCAATCAAAACCTTTTATAAGTTTACACGTTAATATAATAATGGTGTATTGAATTATCTAAAATATATATATAATAATAATAATACTATCTTCATGAATTAGGTTGAAAGTCCCTTCCTAATAATCTTTCTTTGGAATTAGATATGAACCCTCTCTCTTTTTCTTTCTTCAACTTCATTTTTCTAGTTTTGCACAAACTTGCGTAGACTTTCTTGTATTTTATCTGAGATTCTTTCTTCTATTTCGCGTTATATTATTTGTGCTATCACGGGATTCTAGATCACATCTAATATTTTCAATGCAATTGGACTTTTACGTGTGTATTGAGGGAGAGTCTTCTTATCTTAATATTTAATTAGCATCATAATTATATGCTTCAGATGGATATACTTCTTAATTAAATTTTATCACATTTAATTATATTTCATCTTACAATAAAAATGTGTTTTTTCTAATCAGTGTGTGATTTTTAAAACATTTTTTTATATTGAGATTTTTCTAACTCGTATATTAGATTATATATGTAAGAATGGTAGACAATTTTGCTAAAATAAACACTAATAATATATTAAAAAATGAATTTTAAATTTAAACATTTGCGAAGAGTTACTTGCATCTATACCAGCGATTATATAATTATTACATTGTAAATCTCTTTACTTGATTCCTGTGTTTTTTTTTATACATAATGTTGCATGATTTGATCATTTCTATATTTGCTTCCAAAAAATAAAATAAAAATTAAAACTTAGATTCTCAAAATTGAACAACATAATGATATAATATTAAATATAATATGTTATATATTAATCATTCTATACAATTGATTTTCCTGCAAACTTGGTTAAAAAAACCTAAAATATTTTTCACACTAAAGTTTACAACTCATCTAAAGAAATTATCACTAGTAAGCTTATTGTGTAAAGAAGTTACGTTAGAGATTAATTATAAAAAAAACATATATTGATGAGTTCATGAAATTTAACTCCTATAAATATTTATTTTTATTAAGTAATATAATATAAGGTTTGATTGTTTTGAATACTTTGAAATTTAAAATTATCTGCACACTTTAATTTTGAATAAATTGATCTCTTTAAGTCTTTATTCAAAATTAATAAAATTATACATACATTATACACACGAGAATATCTTGGAAAATAATATTTGAACTTCACTTCCTTAAGAATGAGCCCTAATACCCTAATTAATTCTTCCTGCACTTTAATAAAAAAATTTAATACTACAATTACCCTTATATGAAAATCGGATGACATCTCATTCGGCTGTTAATTTTTTTTAAATGACAACTGGATGGGGTGCCATTCGGTTCTCATTTCCAAATCAAAATGATAACCGGATGAAACTCATCCGGTTCTCATAGTCCAAATCGAAAAATTAATCTATTTTTGATTTGGACTATGAGAACCGGATAGATTTCATCCGATTATCATTTTGATTTGAAAATGAGAACCGAATGACACCTCATCCGGTTCTTATATAAAGACAATTATGATATTAAAATTTTTTATTAAGATACAAAAAGAACGTATTAGGATATAGGATATAGGAAGAAATCGTCTTAAGCTTGGTAGCATAAAAATATTTACCAACCTATTAAATTAAGACGGAGTAGCACCGTGGAGACGGCTTTTTAATGCACCTCCATGACTTCATCCTGCACCTCCATCTCCACATTTTCTCAAAATATTAAAAATATTTTTATTAAATTATACAATCTAATATATAACTTTTGTATATCAAATTGTATAATTCGATATATATTTTTCTTTTACATTATAATTTTTTTTATATATTATAAAGATGAAAACAATCAAATAAAGCATTTGCTCATGATCAAATTCATTGTAAGTTGATCTTAACTAGCAATTACAAATACATAAGCACAAGCTGAAGGGACAACAGAAAAGAAACTCAGTTCTTTCTTTCTTAACTCAGTTCCTAAATATTTTTATGTGATATGCAATGCCTCAAACATAGCTAATTGCTTTGATTTGTGGCATACTAGAAAAGTTCTTAAGATTGCATAAATTGTAGTTATAAATTGCAATAATTTCTTAACTGTGATATAGGTATCAAAAAATAGGTTGTCAGGTTGTATAAATCACTTGACAAAATTGTGCTAAATCAATTATATGGACAAAAAAAAATCATTTAACTTATGGAAGATGATTTTTTTAAATAATTGCTACATCAAATTATAAAACATAATTAATGAAATTGAATTTTAAAGTAACACCAACTACTCAATAGACAAGATTAAGATAAAACATGTAGTAAACAAGAAAACTTTCATCTAAAGAATAGTTTCCAAAAAATAATTTTTAGACAATTATTCTTATTTATATAATCGATATTTTATATTGTCTGTCTCTTAAAACACGATGTCCTTAGGGTTTAGGGCACCTGTTGGTGGTTGTTTCTCATGAAATTGTGTTGAGTGGAAATTTTTGGAGAGAGAAAAGAAAACAAAGAGAGAAAAAAAAAAAAAAAAGATCGATCCATTTTGTTTTGTCTGAGTCTCCGTTTTGGCATTGGGCTATTGTTTAGTTTGATTGTTCCAATCCAACGTTGGTTTTAGTTTCGGCGTGCGTGTGGGTGTGTGTGTGTTGGGTGTCCAAAAGGTTGAATCAGCGACCCCATGAGACCTCAGAGAACGTCGATCCACGCCGTCACGTCATGGGTGCGGCGACAGCCCCCAAAGGTGAAGGCTTTTCTCGCCGTCGTTTCCGGCATGGCGGCTCTCGTCCTCCTCCGCTTCATCGTCCACGATCACGACAATCTCTTTGTTGCTGCCGAGGCTGTCCACTCCCTCGGAATTTCCGTCCTCATCTATAAGCTCATGAAGGAGAAGACTTGTGCTGGTATAACACTCATACTTGTTCTTTTCTCTTGATCTTTCAACATCTATCTTCAATTTATATTTCTTAATTGGATAGGGTAGGTCAAGAGTTTCTCCTTTTAACTTATTTCAGATATCAAATGGAATGCCCAGAAAATAAAATTAGAAACTTCAATTTTTTGGGACTGGTTTCTTCAGATTTCAATTTTACCCATCTAGATTTCCTTTACCAAATTTTTATTTTTCTTTTAAGATTCTTGTTTTTTTTTATGCTTTGCAAATTTCAATTTAGTTTGACAATCCTGTCGGCATTGTTTGGCTTATTTGATTTGTGTGTGAATTTCGGCTTAATCAATTCTATGTGTTGTCTTTTGTTGTAGAACATGTTAGAGGTCTATGTTTCTAATGGTTTTGAATTATGAACAGGGTTATCACTCAAATCCCAGGAATTAACAGCTATCTTTCTAGCTGTTAGGCTTTACTGCAGTTTTGTCATGGAATATGATATACACACCATACTTGATTTCGCTACTTTCATGACGACACTGTGGGTTATATATATGATTCGTTTTAAGCTGAAGGCTAGTTACATGGAGGAGAAGGATAACTTTGCAATATACTATGTGGTAAGTTCCAATGTCTCCACTACCTATTGTTTCATCCTAAGATTAGAAGCCCACCCCCATCTATTTTGTCCTTTCAAAAGATAGAGACATTTTATTAGTTCTTGTAGGTGAAACACTTTTTTCTTTTTCTTTCTGCTGGAATTGGAAACTAGACCATATTAGTTTTAAAGTTTCATATAGTGTCTAAAGATGGTAGGCATTTCATAATCACAATTTCATTAAGACATTAGCTTGGGGGTGGTAGTATACATGCTGGTACTGAAAATTATACTTTCAGTATAATTATTTTCCAATTATTGAAGTAGTTGTATCATCGATATGATACTAATGCAAACATACTTCTCCATGAATCAGACTAGAAAATCTGTATCTGTAGAGTCACATGGGAGAATTGTTTCCTGTGACATGATGCATGTGAAGTGAACTTCCTATTACTAATTTCTAATTGAAGTCACAAAGTCTGAGAATAAAAACTTGAAACTATTTCCCCACGCTAGAGTGGGATTGGGGTGTTTTTTACATATGAATTGCTACTTGCTCTTGTTTTGATTGAGCCAAGTGCCATTGCAGCAAATAAAACTGCTGCAGAGCATATATTTAGTGTGGCTTTCCTTTCCTCTGCCTGTCTGGCTACTTTGAGAGATTTAACCTATTCCTTTTCATGTGTTGTTTTGTGTCACATTGCTTGTAGCTTATAAGTTTACTAAGAGTCAGTTTGATGTTCTTTACTTTTGAATTGAATGCAGGTGGTACCATGTGCTGTCTTAGCCTTGCTTATTCATCCATCAACTTCTCATCATTTATTAAACAGGATTTCCTGGGCATTCTGTGTATATCTGGAAGCTGTCTCAGTCCTGCCCCAACTGCGGGTCATGCAGAACACCAAGGTATTATTTCTTAACTTGAAAATTCTATCTTCAACATTTTGTGTATGGGATCTGATTCTTTTATTTTCATTTTACACTTTCAGATTGTTGAGCCATTCACAGCTCATTACGTATTTGCACTGGGTGTCGCAAGATTCTTGAGCTGTGCACATTGGGTTCTTCAGGTCTGATCATGAAAACTTCAAAATTCATTTGCAATTTGATGCTCAGTTGTTTTTTGACACATGCTGGTTATCAGTGTCCCTAGGACAATATTTTTTTTTTTCGAATGTCTATCTTGTTGAAAGGTCTGAAATGTGAGCATTCCTTTATAAGTTATAGTTCCTCTTTCATTTTAAATAGTATAACAAAGACGTCTTTCCTCTACCAGAATTTTAACAAGGACATGGGCTCTACCTGTATTTAATCTTCCATTTGAATTGACGTGTTCTGAGTTTCTCAATTAAGTTAAAACCAATATGATAGTAAACAGTTTCTAGATTGCTGCTGTTATTGGTTTGTCTCTAATGGTATATCTTACTAAATTTTCTAACTGTTGGTCTCCTAACTTATTGTTATCTTCACAGGTCTTAGATAGCCGAGGGCATTTGTTGGTAGCCTTGGGGTATGGGTTATGGCCATCAATGGTTCTTATTTCTGAAATTGTCCAGACCTTCATCTTGGCAGATTTCTGTTACTATTATGTCAAAAGGTTGGTTTAGCTTCTAATATAATTCTTTTCTCCCACACATTCGTTTAATGCTTCTGCTAAGAGTTTTCAAGATCACTCGAGCGCTTCTCTTGTATATTTGACCTCATGATTTTTATTTTTATTCAATTGCAGTGTTTTCGGGGGCCAGCTTGTTCTACGTCTTCCCTCTGGAGTGGTGTGATTGAAGATATGCTTTGGTGTGCGCTGTCACAGTTATTTTAACTTAATCAGGCATTATGGTCGGTTACCCTTGTTAGAGTACATTTTGTGTTGGCTCACTTGTTTGGTTCTTTGGTGGAGTGTAAAGTTGGGGATGAAAGAAAACCAAGTATATTTATGTTTAACGTAATACTGTTATTTATAGTTGGAAGTGATTTACACAAAGTCTAGGGTACTACGGTATTTATGCTACGTGTGGTTACGCAATGGCACCATAAAAATCAATTTTCAGCAATCTTGAGTCCACGAAAAGTTCTAGTGCCTTTAGCTTGAAAAAGTAGTTGTTTTTCGTTCACCAAACCACAACCTGAAACAGCATAAGTTTGCTTGGCCTCTTGGAATTTAGTCCTTTTTACATGTGCGTTTTACAAAATGCAGTGGGATACTGTGAGTTTTATTTATGGTGTCATTGCAAAGAACAAGTCCAAATTGTTGAGTGCATAGATGTTATCTTAAACCTTAATGTTGCTCAATGCCCGCAGAATTCTTAGCTATGAGAATAGTTTCTTTCAATTTCTTAATTCTGTCGTTTTGGGGCCTCCTAGGTTTTTAAATCGTGGTGGACAAGGCAGCATAAAAGAAAGGAAAACGAAGAGCATAACATATTTGTCCGTAATTGCTTTTGCTTGAATTGAAACTGCAGAAGTCATTGTCTCAATTCTATACAACGAAAAAGGCAGTGGTCATAATAACGATCATAAAGTGTTAACAGCTGAAGACAATACCGGTGATTAAAATGGTTTAAACAGAATTTTATTAGTTGAATGATATTAAACAGAAGATGCCCAAAAGTCCAAAGCAGCTTTTCGATTTAAATTCTTCCTACAACATTTTAACTATACCCTTTTCTATATAGAAGGTAAACCATCTGTGGAAACTAAACTAAATTCGCAGAAACTTGCTTTTTTCCAAAAGAAATACTGCCTTTGTATGTGTTTGATCGTATGAGCACTGTATGGAGTCACCATAATACTGCTTTTATTGGATTTTGCAGATGAAATAATTATTAAAATTTTCTTCTTTAATCCGTTAAAGTGTTGAACTTGCTTTTGATTGAGTCATGTCTGACATAAATATCAAGCACCTGTGATAATAATATCAATAAGCATTACATTACAATTATGTGAGATTTCAAGCACACAAGTTCCTGGCAAGAATTCCCTCAAGTGTAATTCCGGGTCCAAATGCAAGTATCAAGCCCCATTCAGGATCTTCTCTACCATCTTTTCTAGTCTTGAGAGCCTCCTCTATCATATACTCCAGCACATACACAATGGTATTACTGCTAGCATTGCCATAATCCATGAGAGCCCTTCTACTTGCACTTAGCTTCTCGGGTAACAAATCAAGTCTCTTCTCAATGCGATTCAAGATGGCAGGCCCCCCTGGATGGACAGCCCAAAACAGCTTGTTGTACTCCTCATTCTGGAATCCAACAACACTCATTAATTTGTCACAGAATCCTTCAACATTGTCTTCAATTATCTGAGGAAGTTCCCTTGCTAGCTTGAAGCTTATCCCCTCTTCTGTCAGCCTCCCATCAATTTTCTTCTCTGTTTGTGGCAAAAACTCCTGAACTGCAGTGTGAAGCTCAAAGAGAGGCTTCTCATACTCCAATATAGGGTCTGAGCCAATTATCATGGCACCAGCACCATCCCCAAAGAGTGCCACCCCGACAAGATCATAGGGTCTATCTGCACTTGGCGGCTTGAACCCAATAATTGTAGTTTCTGAGGTAGCAAGCAACACCCTGCTTCCATGGTTGTTCTCAGCTATGTCTTTTGCAACACGTAGGCCAGCCACACCTCCTGAACAACCAGCGAAATAGAGCATGATTCGTTGAGTATCAGGGCTCAGTCCTAGTCCTTTCGCTAGGTAAAGATCACCACCAGGTAGTCTTGCTTCACTGGATGACACATAAACCAAGTGTGTTATGTCTGATAATGATCCACCCCAGTTCTTAATGCAACCCAGTGAAGCCTCAATGGCCATTTCTGTCACTGCCTCGTTACATATCTCTAGCCGCTGCTTCACTGTGGGGATGCCTTCACTCACAAGTTCTGGATACTTTATCAGTATTTCCTCTGACATAACCACGTACCTTGTTTTCACCGTGGTTGTTTTGCCTGTTTATACCACATATAGCCAAAGTCAGTGTTTCATAGACCTGCCTTGAGGTTTATTTTGTTAAAATCAGTTTGGTTTGGTTTCTGTTTAGTAATTTTGCATATTTTTGGCTTCAAACCAACTTTCACACGAAAGCAACATCAGGGTTGCTTTTAAACATATATACACATTTGCAACTTCTGATCTAAACATTCATAACATGTTTGGCCAAAGTCATTGTTTGCTATATTCAACTGTTTGAAGGTTAAAAGGTGGTGGAAATAAAGAGTGCAAAAATCACCTGACACGAATCACAATATCCCTATATATATAAAAAAGGGTAAATTGGTGAAAGTTTGTGTGTGTACTTACAAAGTCTAGCAAGCTTCTGCTTAAGCTCAGGATTGTCACAGTTTGTGCTCCTGAAATATCCATCAACTAAATACTCTTGCATGACAAGCTGAGGAGGGAAAGCCTTGCCAAGAGCTAAAATGGTAGCCTTCCCGGGGTTGACCCCTTTGTTTGTAAGACCTTTCCAAAGAGCTTCTTCTCCCATGTTTGTTCTTAGGTAGTGATATGAGATGCATGCAATTTCCTCTACGTAGAGAAAGCAGAAGCAGTTGTATATATAGTCTTCCAAGCATGTCTATGACGTTGTGGGTGAGAGATGATGCACACAACTTCTGTTATATGTATAAAATGTGGGTTAGTTAGGAGGCAAGTGGTTCATGGAGATGTTGAGGATTTGTTTTTCAGTTGAAGTTAGATCAACCACACAAATTGCAGCAACCATGAACCATCTTAAGGCACTTCAACCATCTTAACACTTTATAAGAAAAATCTCCAGCAACAATATTCAACAGTATCGTAAAGGAGAGAGGAGAAAGAGAACCATAGTTAAAAGAAAAAGAAAAAGAAAAGTAATTAATGAAGATTTGATCCTGTAATATGCGTGTGTAGTGATACATATTTATAAGAAGTATGGATAAATATTTTTGACATTGTAGATGTATTTGAGTTTCTATTACTTTTTGTTAACAAAGAATCTGAAATATTTGAAACAGATGTATTAAAAAATTATCACTTTAAATGTTTAAAATTTCATGCAACTTTGGATTTTAATAAAGTTATCTAATGGTAATAAAATTAAGATAGCATTTTCGAGGAAAAACTGTTTCTGATTTTTACTCATTTTTTTTATCAATTAAACTTTGGAAAAATTTTTTAGTCCCTATATTTTGAAGAAAAAGAATACGCTCTTTTTAGTATATTAAAAATGTATTGTAACTAAAATATATCAAATAAGTAAATGTTGCATAGTAAAGCATTGCCTTATGCGACTAGAATGATATTACTCATACCAAATTTTGAATTTTTGCATAATTTTAATCGATGGTACTTTTGTGCATATTTTTTTTCCTTTATCAATAAAATTATGTAATAGATCAAATAGAACTTCCTGCATAATTTAGTAATATGTTTTATAAATGTTGGGATATCATATCACTTTTAAATATATTTAAAATATATAAGATCGTGAATGAATACTATCAACTATCAGTCCAAGGGTATAATATGATTATAAATTCTGATGATAAAGATATATTAGATCATGTAATATTACTCGAGATTTGGTTAAGTCACTAAATAAATCATTGTTTCAAACATAAAATTAAATACATGACAAATTATGATATACGAAAAGTAGATTCATAAGATTATTAATTTGTTGATAAAAAAAAATTCATAAAGGTGACTCATAAGGAAATTCAAATAAAACTAAATTAAAATCATAAGAATTTTACAACAAAATATTTCAATCATACTGACTCTCATCCAATTTGTTCAATTTTTCTACATTACTTTATACTTCTCCCAAATGAATAACTTCATAATCAACAAATTCATTTCATATAGAGAAAAAATTGTTTATTTTCACTTCAATGATGTTAAAAATTGGATAGTTTATTTTTTTTTTAACTTTTAAAATAGAATTAAGAATAAAATAAAATTATAAAATTTATATAACAAGAGATTTGTTTATATTTTATTTTAGTTAATAAATATATTAAAATTGTCTCTTTTGCACATTTTAATGGGAAAATTTTAAAGATATTATATTATATTTAATAATATAACGAAATAGATGGGGAATTTCGAAGTTGAGAGAATTTTTAAATTACATAATTCAAAAACCTTCTTTCCATGAAAAAAATATCCAAATTGAAAAATCAAAAATTATTTTTTTTCATAACAATAAAATGATAAAGTTAGAATTAAATATTGATGAAGTGCAGAAGAAAATTATATAACAGAAGGATAAAGTGAGAGATTTTCGTACTTTTGGGGTTAAAAACAATTATGGGAGTGCAAAAAATGAATAATCGGGCCTGGTACTCGGGATTGTCCAAATTGGGCCCACTTGAAACATTGCATTCATCGCGTTCCGTTGAGAATTTTTCAACGTAAGAAAATGCTGAGAAATCTCCGATCCCGACGTCGCCCCCGTCACGGCGTGTTCCTGTGCGTCGTCGTTTCGGGTCTCCTCCTTCTGTTGGTCTGCGTCTCCGTATCTCTCCTCCATCACCGGGCCGCCGTCCGCCACAATGTCAATTTCGACTCCCTACTCTCCGACTCCGTCAACGACGACTTCATCGCCGGCGAGGAAACCATCGATACCATCGACGCCCTCGACGTGGTGGAGGAAGATCCGGAGGACGCCATAGACGCCGACGCCGACGACGACGAGCCTCTCGATCGGAACTCCGGCTCGTCTGGGTATTTCTTCAATCACGCGGAGGGCGTGATCCGTCGGGCCATCAGCAAGAGCTCCTTCATGGACGACGACGACGAAGGGCCCTTTGTGGGCAGGGAAGACGGCGGCAAGACGGTGTTTGGGTCGGATGACGTGGCGGTGGAGGAGAAGGTGCGGTCGAAGGTGTTGCAGGTGAAGGGCGTTGAGGACGCGCTTTTGTTGAAGGGCATGGGAAGAAGGGTTTCGCCTTTAAGAGAAGGTTGGGGCGATTGGTTCGATAAAAAAAGTGATTTTTTGAGGAAGGAAAAGATGTTGAAGTCTAGTTTGGACGGATTGAATCCTCTGCGTAATCCCATTATCCAAGACCCTGATGCTGTTGGTGTCACCGGAATCACCAAGGCTGATAAAATTATCAGGAATTTCATTTTACATGACCTCAAAACCATTCCTTTCCCTTCTAGGAAAATCACCCACCATTCCAATTTCTAACTTTTTCTCTTCTTGCCTCTCTGAAGAGATCAATTTTCCTCTCAAATTATGTAATTATGTATAGTCATTATTTCTTTCTTAGCCCTTAGTTTCAAGCTTCTTCTTTAATTTCCAGCCAGGTTTCCAAGTGTCACATTGTATGCTTGAAAAAATCACCCCAGATTCCAGTTGCATGAATTAATATGATAATTTATGTCAAAATTTAAAATTTCAATGTATGTATCAGTTGAAGATCGTCTGGGTTCACGAGTTGTCATTGAATCAACTAAAAGTTCACATTTTGAAATACTATAAGAAAAGCTTCAACCAAAAGTAAACATTGAAATGTGTTTCTTCTAGTCAGATAAAAAGAAAATGAGGGTGCAAATTAATGCGTGGGCGATTCATGTCCTTGGCTATCAGTTTTTTGTTTCTGAACTTCTACTTAGATTAATTCGTTATTGCATCTGCCTAAAAAGTCCTGAAGCAATATCGCTGTGTAAATTCAAACAGTATCTGTTTGATAGTATTCTGCTTTGGTTGTATTGTTCTTTGATAAACTATAGATCACATTAATCAGAAAGAAAAGTTATGTTATTATAGTTAGCGGATAAGCATTTCGTTCACGAGATGCCTTGCCAAGTGATGAATAAATCCATGCAGAGTAAAATCATGCATAATCTTGGTAATTGCTGAGGATAATTGATCCTGACAAGACTTTCAGTATATACCTAAAATATGCCCCTAAATACAATGCAGCGGCTTTGGTCATAACTTCGAGAAAAAAACACAAATCAAAAACGTTTTTTCATAGGACGACGTTCATTTTAAATAGAGTCTTGATATTACGGTAATGTTATTCTACATATACACGTACTAGTTTACTTTTGAATAGTAAATTGTTGGAATGTGGAGGTTGCGTATAGGTCCAAAAATTGGCTTTGTTCACAGCCAAGAAGTTGTGGAGAACTAGAAATAACATCTTGTCAGGTAGGAGGTAAGAGAGCTCAAACCTATCCATGTCTTAGACATTCACGCAGATGCATAATTCCATCACACCATTATGCAGTCATTGTGCTATTGGTCATATTTAAGACAGATTAACGTTATAACTTATTTTGGCATCTATAGCTCATCTAGCTATCAAATGTTACCAAAAGCACTATAAATACCATTTGATTACTAGTTTCACATGCACCCCTATAAGGGTGGCTAATATACTTTGAAAAAAGTAGTTTTAGAAATATTTCTCCTTGAAACCTTGGACACATGGATTTAGCTAATTCCCATGTAGTTGTTAAACAACTTCCGAGTTCTGTTCACACTAGCAAACCAGTCTGTTTGATGCAAAAGAACTCTTTAAGGCGAAAGTGTTTTGCTTTTACTGGGGCACATGAGATTTTCAGACCAGAGGTACAAATTTTAGTCATTGTGTTCTTAGATCCTCTTATATCTTAGTTAGATTTCAGCACATACTACTTTACACTTATTTAAAAGTTTATTTATCCAATATTTTGATTAGATTTTAACATATAACGCTTTACAGTTAAACGTTGAAGTTGGCAATTTCGTAATCTTCCACGATACACAGTTATCATATAATTACACTTATAATTGGTTAATTATTTGTACTTTACATTAGTGAGTAGAAGTTTAATCAATCTTATACCATGCTTCTATTAAGAACTGATTAAATGTTTTTTTTTTCCTCACTCCTAGGAAATTATAGAAGGTTGTCCTATCGTGCCTTTGCGTTAAGTGCTATGCATGATAGCATATTCCCATGCATAGTCTATGACAATAACGTTAAAAAAAATATTAGTTTAAGAGGCAGAGGTGGAAACCTATTATATAAGAACCACAAAATATGATAGCATTTTATTCATGTATAATGCTGATTTATCTGTTATGAAATGCAATTACGTATTACCCAATTGATTAAATTGAACACAAATCATTATAATTTATATGTAGTAGGTGAGAGATTAAACTAAGAGTTGTTGAATTACATGTCACTGACAATGATTAAGCAAGAATAAGAATTTACTTTCCTTGGTTCAGATGTGGAAGGCAGCTTTAACAGAATTAACAGCAACTGCATCTCTAATGTTCACCTTGACCACTTCCATTGTTGCATGCTTGGACTCACACGAGGTGGATCCTAAGCTTCTTGTTCCTTTTGCAGTTTTCATCATAGCCTTTTTGTTCCTACTTGTCACAGTTCCTCTCTCTGGGGGCCACATGAGTCCCGTTTTCACATTCATTGCTGCTTTGAAGGGTGTTGTGACTCTCACCCGTGCTCTCATTTACGTGTTGGCACAGTGCATTGGCTCAATAATTGGTTTCTTTATACTAAAGTGCGTCATAGACCCCAAATTGGCCTACACATATTCCTTGGGAGGTTGTGCCATTGATGGCCAAAGAGTGAGTTTTTCTGGTGTTAAGCCACAGAATGCTTTGCTAGTGGAATTTACATGCACATTTGTGGTGCTCTTTGTGGGAGTCACATTGGCATTTGACAAGAAAAGGTCTAGGGAGTTGGGCTTGCCAATGGTGTGTTTGGTGGTGGCAGGAGCCATGGCATTGGCAGTGTTTGTGTCCATAACTGTAACTGGGCGGGCTGGTTATGCTGGTGTGGGCCTCAACCCAGCAAGATGCTTGGGCCCTGCATTGCTTCATGGAGGATCACTTTGGCATGGGCATTGGGTTTTCTGGCTTGGGCCTTTCTTGGCATGCATGGTGTATTATGTTGTGTCTATCAACCTGCCAAAGGAGGATTTGGTTTGGGTAGAGGGAGAACATGATGTTTTAAACTTGGCTCTAGGTTCATGCTTGAACGTTTATGATACTTCCTTTTCAAATGATATGTCAGAAGAAAGAAATTCAGGTTTCCAAGTCCAAGTATGAAAGAAAATATGCAGTAAGTTTTGATGTAAGTCTCTGGAATTTTGGCTGGTCAATTTGGTTTGACAGAACAATATTTAAGAATGGGATTCCATGTAAACCTTCTCAAACCATTTAATCCAAAAAGTTGAAAGCTACAACGTCACCTTTTTTATTCGTTTTGGATGAGATTTTGTATTTTTAATGGTATTATACTTTGTGCAAAGAAATTCTATTTATCATATTTTGAGTGAAGAAAATAATGAGCTATATAAAACGATAATCTAAACCAAATAATCTAATTTTGAGTTCATGTTTTAATCTCGAACTAATTTAACTCTTAATTTTAAGTTAATCATTTCCATTTTTTTGTCTTGCTTCCCCACAATACTTGTTGCCGAAGTTTGGTCAATTGCTTTGGTCTTAGTTACAATACTTCTTGGGAGTACTTTTGCTGTTTATCTTAATCCTTTCAATGATAGACTACTAAGATTCCAACTTCTTAGGTAAGAGAATGTGAAAAGGTTCAAAATATTAAAACTCTCCACAGATCCAACCTAAAAAGGCTAGACCGTTATGGAAGAAACCTTTTGATCCAAGAAAAAGTAAAAAGTAGTGACAGAGGTGTTGATTTCTCATTCACAGAATCAAAGAATAGTTTGAAAATGTTAGTGGTACAGTTATTGCGTGTTCTTATTTATAACTATGACCATTCAATTTCAATCCTTATTCTGCCTCAAACAATACAAATCCTTATAAATATTCAGTCAGAGCTAATTGGTAACTTTGATGCCCATTTATTAATATACTGATTCCACTCAAAACCACTTGTTCGGTTCCTTTATCATTTCATCCACACACACAGCATTTATACTTCCCCTCATCGTTTTCAGGGCTCTCCATCTTCCATACTTGTTCCAGTTTTCCTCTCCCACCCACACTATGTGCTCTTCTTTCTCTCACAACAATTTAAAATGAAAATATAAAACAGCAGAAATTATTTTTAATCTTTGGTGAAAGATGCCACGAAAGCGATTCCGCAATGATAAATAGAAGGCAGATATGGCATAATAGATCCATCTAATTCTCTAGTAGTTGAATTGAAATGAATGACCAATTTTCAATGCCCGTTCACAGTGGTGACACAAAGCCTAGGGGCTTAGTTCATGCCAAGTCTTCAGAGTCCAAATTTCTAGCCTTTATTGGTGCCCATGAATTTTTCACAGTAGAGGTTTTTGAATTCGTGTATCTGTTTATCATTTTTATGTACTTTTTGAATTTCTCTTCTGATTAGTATGAAAGAAATTACTAAAGTTTTTGTTTTTAATTCCTTTCCTCAGACGTGGAAAGCAGCTATGTTAGAGTTAATTGCAACTGGTGCACTAATGTTCACCCTAACGAGTTGCACTGTTGCATGTTTGGAATCACAAGAGGTCAATCCCAAGCTTCTTATTCCCTTTGCAGTGTTCATCATAGTGTTCTTGTTTTTAATTGCGCTGGTTCCTCTATCTGGGGGTCATATGAACCCTATTTTCACATTCATTGCGGCTTTAAAGGGTGTTGTCACACTTTCTCGTGCTCTTCTTTACGTAGTAGCACAATGCATTGGCTCAATAATTGGTTTCTTGGTACTAAAAAATGTCATGGAGCCAAAATTAGCACACACTTATTCTTTGGGAGGTTGTACAATTGGCGACAAAGTACAAGGTTCTGCCATAAAGCCGCATGATGCTTTGTTGTTGGAATTCTCTTGCACACTTTTGGTACTCTTTGTTGGTATCACTGTGGCATTTGATAAGAAAAGGTGCAAGGATTTGGGCTTCCCAATGGTGTGTTTCGTGGTAGCAGCATCCGTTGGGCTGGCAGTTTTTCTGTCCATAACTGTAACAGGGAGGCCCGGTTATGCAGGTGTGGGCCTGAACCCGGCAAGATGTTTGGGCCCGGCGTTACTTCACGGAGGCCCACTATGGAACGGACATTGGATTTTCTGGGTTGGGCCTTTCTTGGCCTGTATAATCTATTATAGTGTCTCCATTAGCCTACCAAAGAAGGGTTTGGAGTGGGTGGAAGGAGAATATGACATCTTAAACTTGTTTATGGGTTTTTCTGGAACCATCCCTAACAATGACGTTTTAAACGATCTTCCATAACTCTCATGAATGAAACGAAAGATACAATTTTTATGGCACCATGTTTAGTTATCATACACAAAATGGACCATAAGCTAATTTCACTCACATTTCTCCTAGTTAGTTCAACGAATTTTTTAACATAATGAAGATCAAATAAAGTTTTTGTACCCACTTGCATGTGAGAATGGTTTGATTTTCTTTAACAATGATAATAGGTGTAAAATCCTAAAATGTTGAACAATTCCACAATGTTAGACAATGTATGCATCATTATAGTAAAATAATGTTACTTGAGAGAGTACTGAGTTTTGGTTCTCCATGGTTTGTATATTTTTCAGATTCACAAATAGCCCCACAGCAAAAACACAAGTTATGGGAGTAATAATAATTTACATAAATAAAATTTTTATTATATTTCATGGTTCATTTAGCCGTCATATATTAAACACGTACGTACAGCTAGGGTGCAGTTTCACTAGAGGATGGCTGAAGAAGTGTAGAAGATGAATCTAGAGGCTCGTGCACTACCGAATTCGAAGAAACCGATATGGGACTTCCCTCCAACTGCAACATTATGCTCCCCAGTATTTCAGTTAAAACTTTCTTGAACTCCTCTTCTTTCACCATCTTCGCTTCATCTGCATTCACCATCTTAAACACTTCACCAATAACCTTATCCATCTGCACAATTAATGTAAGCACTTCAAAATAATGGCCAAGGAAGCACCCCCACTTCAAAATAACTTGTTACACTTCATAGTTTTACTTTTATGCCTGTCTCTATACACAAGCAAATGCCATAATAATAATTAGATATAATTAATGGTAGCAGCATTATATTTTGTCTGCAATGACTCTATAAAATCAAGAAGCATTAACTGTAAGTTATAATGAATCACATGCCACGTGGGGATGATCAAACCAACCTAAAGTCTAGCACAACCTCATGAAGTAAGAGTATTCATTGACTTAATCAAATTACTTCTAAACTAATTTATATATGACATTTGAAGAAACTCCGACAACTACAAGTTAAAACTGCTCGAACATATATTTTAAAGTAAGTCCGAAACAAAAAAGAAACTGAAGATAATTTGGTAGTGTCTTGTTGACACCATACCTCTTCAATTGCACCAAGGGGAGGTAAACCAGCAGATGGAGCCACCGTGTCCAGTGCCACACGTAGATACTCTTTTGACATCTTTCCATTGCGATCTTTAGGCAAAGTCTCTAAAGCTGAGTTCAAAGTCTGCATCACATGATATGTGGGTGTATTCCATATAAGGAGGTTTAAGAAAAGTAGAGAGAACACGAAAGATATTATACAAGCAATCACAAAAAATTTAGACCTTGTCCAATTCAAACTTGTTGGATAATAGTCTCTTAACACCACTTCCATCAAAGGTGTTCTCACTGTGAGCAACTATGACTGGTTGCTCCTTAAGACGACTAGCCACTCCCAATGCCACTACCTTAAATTCCTCCAAAAATGTCTCCTGAGAAACAGGCTTATCCAAACCAGATCTACCTTGAGATAGCAGTGCCGGTTCCACAATGTTGCTTAAAACCTGAACAAAAAGAAAATATGATAAGCCAAGAGAGGAAGGAAATGAAATAAGTTTGAGAAATTTATTTGACTTGGTTAGAGTGCAAAATGAGAAATTGTTATTTATCATATTTTTTTTAGAAAAAAAAGAAAGAAAAACATAAGTTACATCTCTAAAGAAAGTCAACGATATCAGTGTAAATTGGCTACCCAAGAATCTGATATAGGAGGAATTCCTTGTTCCACAGTGAGCTTGCCAAGAGCTTCAATGATATGTTCATGCAGTGATCTGTTAGGGGATTCAATCTGAGAGAATATGGATGCCATTTCTGCTTCATAACCTGAACCATTAACAAATTCCAGAAGATCTTCCCCATCAATGCGAAGTATCACAATAGGGTCACGCTTCAGCCCAGCAGCCATACCCAAGAGAATATCAGAGAGAACCTCTTTGAACTCAGTTTTGCTCACTTTCTGCTGCTTCCCATGTGTGAATTCATTCAACACCTATGGAATAAGTCATTCTACATGTCAATTCTTGCTTCTTGATTGGTTCAAACATATTGGACAATCAAAGTCCCGTCACACAAATATAATTAATCTTTTATAGGAAATAATAAAGAGAAAATTAATCCATTTAATCCTCATCACGTCATGTTATTTTAGAACCAAATGCTACTTTTATTTTTTTTGTCTTCTAGTGACTTTATAAATTTATTGATGGGCTAACTTTAGTAGTTAGGTGAGAAAGCTTTAACCCAAAGTATGCCGCTAAAGAAACCTTTGGCTGTCCCCACCAGAACATTGCCTTCAGTTTCTGGATGCAGCTAGTGGCTAATTTATCATTGACTAGAATAATAGCAGTTTGACTTTTTGAACTCAAAAGTCTAACTCAAAACTTTCTACCGGCATTTACTGACTATTATTTATTAGTAGTCCTAAATTAAAGTATATTTTAAGCTTAAATACATGCTATTAAAGCTCAGATGTCAAAATGCCAGCTTATCTTAATTTTCTACCACATTCCTCATTAGATTCCTCCTTACACAGAGATAAGAAAATGACCACAAAAAGTTAAGTAGAGCAGAGAAATCAATTGCAAGTTTGCAATCAAAAGCCAAGTCCCACAGGACCGACCATTTTATCATATTGAAGGATAAGTCCAAATTATCATAAACAGATTAGGATGTTTCTGGGACCAGCTAGAAGTCAAGATTTTGACAAAAAAACTTGCTCCATAATTGCCCGAAAAGGATATGTATTATTCCAAGCAACATGTTATATTTTCCAGAATAAAATTGTCGAAAACCTAATGGTAAAAATCAATTAAGGTCTGCCTCTCCATCAACGTCTGAAGCATTGAAAGCACATAAAAAATGTTGCCAATGCGCCAAAGACATTGGATAAAAACAAAGCTTAAAGCCCTAAACCACAAACGACCAATATTTTAATAAGGGTAAAACAACAGACATTGGAACCGAAACAAATCAGATGAAGATATAATGATATCACAAAGAGGCTACAAAAGTCAATTATATATTCCCCCTTGGACACGAGTAATAATTTATTAGAAACATCGACACATAAGGCAATTCAAGATACTGCCAAAGCTAAACGCCATATTATTTCATCAGTTTTCTGTGCAGTGTGAAGGATATCATATCTTCTTAATCTTTCTTTCATGCTAGCAAAAACTGATACTTTTTTTTGGTCTGTTATCTAATTAAAATAACCGTGTGGTGAAAGCTGAAGCAGAAGTAATAACAAGGCTTGTGTAAAGAAAAAGGAAAAACCTTTCTCTGCCCCATTAAGCAGAATTAAAGTGACATGAAGTTGATATTGAAGAAAACATGGTCTCAGCATTGGCAAAATTCCAAGGCGGTTATAACAGACAGGAACATAAGCAAGAAAGGAAGAGAACAGTAACTAGTTATGCTACAAAAGTTAGAACACAGAACCTCGTATGGAAATGGTTATGTCTAGGTAAGAAAGAGAAACCTCGGAATAGATGTGATCAGATTCAGGATTGGTGCCTTGAGCAGGGAGGCCAAGAGCAGCACCTATGTCAGCAACAGCAGGTTGGAGCTCTTTCACAGAGAGTTTGCCATCTCTATCTGTGTCTAACTCGTGGAACTTATTGTCGACGAAGGTGGTGAAAACTTGGTCGTTTCCAACCAACTCCATAATATTGGAACCGTCTAGAACCTGTCCGTTTCCACCACTTTTCTTCCTGCTCAGCCTCCCACAACCTGTCTCCATTCTCTCTCCCTTCAACGCTTCTTCCCTTTTTTCTTGTGACTCTTGTGACTTCCTCGCTGCTCTCGTGACTCCCACACCGCCAAAAGTCACTTCTCTTCAGATCACTCTTTTCCTTTTCTATCTCTCTCTATGCTCTTCCCCACTTCCTCTATTTCTCAACCATCTCCTTTCTCTTCCCCTTTATTTATTCACTCTTCCTCCTTCTCACCTTAACACTTTTTCAAATATTAGAATTAAATTAACTAATGAACTAAAATTATGCATAATAATATAAGATATAGATCATGCATATCTATGTGATATAAGAAGTGTGAAGTGTTTCTGAAGATAGCCACGTGTTTATCAGAATGAATATACACATGCCCAACAAAAGGGACTTCATGATTGGTTGGGAGTGCTATATCTTTTCTCTGTTGTTGTATTCTGTTTCTTTACAATTTTTAATGATATTAGTCTTGAAGAAATACCATTTAAATTATTAAACATGTAGTACCAATAATATTTATATTAAAATATAAAATAATTTGATAAATGATATTATTTGAATGAATATAAAAACCCCGGAGTGGGTCCATTGGAGAAATTTGATAATATTGTGATGAGAAGAAAGAAAAAAGAGGTGAAATTGGGTAATGATGAAATTTGGAGGTGGGAGGGACCTTTGGGCGGTTGGATCTCCCTCAAGTGCCAACAAATCACTAATGTCCAAACATAATCTACCTAATGGAGGTAAGGTTTGTTGGTTTTGTGTATGTATCTACCTTGTTCTTCTCTTCTTTCAACCCAACTCCATTTTAACTATAACATTACCATTTTTAGCTTTCAAAGGCACCATATATGATATATGTAATATTTATCTAGAAGTATATTAATATATACTAATTTTTATCATCTATTATATTTAAAATTATTATTACTAACTTATCATTGATTTTACTAATGATATATATAAGTACAATATAAGTAAATTAAATAAATGAACAAATATAATTTTAAAATAATAGAAATATATACAAATATACTAATAATATTAATATTAACAATTCACATTGTTATGTCATCTGTCCAACATATAAACTTAGTACATTTGACTTACTAAATTAAAGAAAGTATGATAAGAATTAAAAAGGTTTCTTAAATTTAACAAAAGTATGTCATGATCAATGCATGTATTACACATAGCTCAGTAAGTAAAAGAAAACTTCATAAAAGCACTCTTGTTCATAACATGAGAAGAAAGGTTTAGGTAGAAAGGTAAATTGTGTTATAAAATATCAAATAGTAGAACAGAAGTCACTATATAAAGATGCTTTCATTGAGATTCTTGGACGGTGAGATTGGTCAAAAGAAGCACTACAATTGTGACTAAGTTAGCCTGCTAGACTGCTATTCCATCACATAGATACATAGATAGATGGCTTATTATCAAAATTATGAAAGTGTTTATTTATTAGGTGCTTCCTAAAGGTAAGAAGTGTAATCAATTCCATTAATTTATTTATTTTTTCACCAGTCTCTGTACTATTTTGCTTCCCAAGTTTTACTATATATGAAGATGAAAGGGAGTGAATTTCCCTTAATTTGACCAGATTGCTTTTATTTCAATGCGTCCGTAAATGAAAGGAAGGACTCTGTGAACCTCCTTGTTCATTCTCACACTTTGGAAAGTTTAAAATATCTTAGTTTTCTTTGTGAGAATTTCATAAACCTAGCTAAAGCTGCATATGCTCTTCAAAATCACACGTTGGAACATCTTAAAATTTGATTACTTGTAATCAAATATAACATGATTAATGTAATGGCCTTTTATAATCCATTACATGTAATTTATCATTGATTATGTAAGCCTAAAAACATACAAAGTACAACATTACCAAAAATCCGATAGAAAATATAGAGTGCACTAATTTAGATTAATTTAATATATCAGCATCATGGTAAATAATAATAAAAACAACAATTATAATATTTTTGTATGCTTTATGACTTTCCATCACACATCTAAACAAAGCTAATCCAAAGTGGTCCAAGATAGCTCAAATTTGAAAGGAAGAGATGTTACATTATTACTCCACTTCCAAGGTCGACAAGACTAGAATTGGTGGTCGTTGGTTCCTAGAGCTACTCAAAGACTCAGATAATTTACTTTGATTGCTTCCCATACAAACAGTAATTCATGTCTAAAAAAGACATTTTGTAAGAAGAAACTCTTCAAAAATGGTTTTGCTCAGTCACATGATAACATTGATATGTTTGGATAAACATTTGCAGCATTGCGTTTCAATAAAAATTAATGTAAAGTACCGTGATTGATTTGGATTTGAATAACTTTTGTGAGAGATGCTGTGATCTCAATATGTGATTAAAATATGCTTTTCTTGTATTGTTCTCTTCCAGGATGGTCCACCTGGACAATTAGGAAATTAATTTGTGCTTAGAAAAATAACTTTCACTGGTTAAACATTATGACAAAACAGTCCATTTTCTTGTTCTCAGGATAGATCTTACAATTATTAAAACAAGACTTTTTACCCGCATTTTATTGAAATTTAATTTTGTTTAAATAACAGCTAAAAATAAAATGTTATTTGAACACAATAGTTATGTGTTAAATTTCTTATAAGAAAGTCACCGAAAAGATTTGAATCAGATTTGACAAGAATGAAGATAAGAAAGTCATGCATAATATTTTAACTTTTGAGGTATTAATCGTGGAGCCGAAATGTCTGATCTTAACATCAATTGAAGGCAAAATAATTGCTTTTGTGTTATGATCTGCACTTTACTCGTTGCTAATCAGTGTACATTAAACTCAGTCATACAAGCTAGCATTCACGGATGCAAAACCTGCTTCTGTCAACAACACAACTCATGGAATCCAAATAGGGTTACGTGAACAATAATAATAATATTACACGGGGAGAATAATGCTCATGCAAGAAACACATTTTACAATTTCCTTTGTATCTTCACAACTTGTTTATGACTCTATTACAAAATATATTAAATTTAAACCATATAAAAAATTTCAAAATGACTAATGTTAAGTATTAATTGTTTTTATATACCTTTGAATCAATAATTTATTTCTTATTCAAAATAGTGTAAGTGTGTGGAAAGTAGTTAAAATGAGATTACAAGTAAGAAGCTCACTAACTCACAAAATTGTAAAATCGTAATAAAAATAGTAAATTTTATTTATCTTTTAAATATATATATATATATATATATATATATATATATATATATATATATATATATATTTAATATTTTTAATCGGTAAAGAAAATAAGTAAAAAAATTAGAAATAAAAGAACGAGAGATATTATAAAAGAAATAGAAAGACATATATCTTAAAAGTAGTTTTGTTTAGTTTTATTTTAATTGAGATTGAAACTTATTTAATATGAATAACATAAAATATTCTTAATTTAGAATTAATTTTAAATTTTAATGACCTTGTGCATTATACGTAAAATTGTTTAATAAAACTCTTCTAAAATATAATATAATTGTTCTTATTCTTAATACGTGTAGAATAGTTAGCTGTAATTGTATATAGTACTTATCAGTAGCTATTAATTTATATATTTGTTTTCAACTTAAAAGGATATTTTGAGACTAGGGATTCCTTTTCTTGCTGTTTCGACCTGAGTAAATTTTTGTTTAATGTTATGGGAGTTGGGAGAGGAAGGGTAGTACATCCGCACATGTATAATGCTGAATCTGGAATGGGTTATGTAGTCCTGAACACTACTTAGAATTTGGAAATCATAGAAGCCTACCTCTAGAAATTTATACTTGGGAGGAAACATTTTTAACTAATAATCCATTGGCATGATCTTTCAACATAAGCCTTCTCATACTGCCTAAGAATATACAAAAATTAGACCCTCATGTACAGGGAGCAGGACCAAGGACTTTAGCCAGATCCACATTAAGACTAGATGATTGATGACCACCTATGGATGCAAGTTATACTAATTGTAGAACTCAGTCTCTTTCTGGAGCATCACCAGAAGCTCTTCTTGCACTGAGGTTTCCAGCATATGACCAAACTCTCTCAAACTCAGATTTGGCCAACTTGTCTGCCTTTGAATCTGCACCCTCCTTTGGAGCATTTCTCTTCATATCATGTATCCTTGCAGGACTACACGGGCTCCCGGTAACAGGAGAGGAGGAACAAAACGTTGGTGTTGCAAATGGGGAGGCATATGGGGTGTGTTGAATTGAGAATGGACTAGGAGAGAATCTCTTCTGGATGGGCATGCCACCAAAACCTCCCCTACTGAACAATGAGAGAGAATCTGCAGCCGCACATCGCTTTATACTATCATCTACGTAAAGGACATCATCAATCCTGGCCATTATGTTAAAGGCCAAGCTCTCCATCACTCTTGAATAACTTTCAAGAATAGACTGCCCAACATCCTGTAAGGGAAAAAACAAAAGCCACACAAACTTAGACTATACACCAAGCCACCTTTCTCCCAACACAAACACAATCCTCAGTAAATACTTGATATTCCGTCAATAATAACTTGTGCAAAGAACCCCTAATAGTTCTTTAGACCATTGTCAGGTCATGGAATGGTTGCTCAAATTTTTGAATGCTAACTGGTACTAACCAAAAAAGTTCTCAATCAGATGTACATAAAATATGCCACGTGGCCAATGCCTTGACAAAAACACTTGGTATGAGTTCAATTCAAACTAAAGATTAAGGGGAAAAAGTAATGTACCTTATTATATTGAATTTTGGCCATATCTAGTGCAGTCTGAGGGAGCCCTGGAAATCGGTGTTTCAAGCTTTCTAGAAGTGTCTCTGCCCGTTGGGCAAGAAAATGATTCTTGTTCTTTTCACTGTCAGCAACAAGTCCCTTCACCTTTCCACCCCAAGACCGTCTGGCTTTTGCTGAACTTAGATGTTTCTTATGATCCTTCAGCCTCCATACATGTATGGCAGCCTCAATTCTATTAGCTATATCCAGAGTGTGGTGCTCTGACGAAAGATCCAAACAATCAAGGAGACATTCAGGAGAGAACTGGTCTGCCGTTATGTATCGATAAATTATATCCCCCAGACAAGCCTTTCCGTTCTGCATTAAATTTGCACAAGAGAACACACAGGCATTTCAGTCTTCAGCAAGTTCTAACTTACTCTAAAGAAACAGGAGTCCCAACTACCTATGAAGACATTACTGAATTGCTACCCTCTTTTTTACTTGAACCATGATTTTAGCACTCAAAAACCATACATTTCACAAAATTATAAGCTTGTGCAACTCACAGATGCATTGTTAGAATTGATGACTGACTGCCAACTACTTGTAGCATGATACTCTCTCACAACAGTCATAACTAAACAAAAATTACGAGCAGGAGCTATTTTATTTCCTATTTGCAGCACAGAACATGATTACTTACCTTGGGTAAGGACTCCACATATGCGCCGGGAATTTCCATTTCCGCAATCACAGAAGTATTAATTGCGACAGCAGCTTTTAGTATCTGATTGGTGCAATCCCGACATTGCTGCAACCTTTTCCTATTTTCCTCGGACAAGCCATTTGGGGGTAACTTGGGAGAGGGAAGCCACCATTTCTCCTCCTGCCTAACCGATGGTCTACCGTAGGCATCACAATCCTTGGAATCACCCAATATGATTCCCCGGTCAACATACCAAAACTGTGTGTCGTGAAACCCGTCAAGCATACTAAGCAGCATCCCATCAAGCTTCTTTAGAGCCGGAAGATTGATGTACAAATCCGAGCGAGGACGCGTCGCCATCACCTCGTAGGTTCCACCCCCAGGAAACTGCTGCACTGATGGCACCAGCTCCACGATGGAATCACTCACGCACAGCAGCCACTCCATTTCCCTACGCCACATAGCCTTCTTCTGTGCTGCCAGCGGTTCCAACCTCCACAGTTCGCCAAACACAGTTGCTGCAATTACCATCAAAACACACATTTCACAAACACTGAGTGTTCACTCTTTTAAACCCACTTCAACTATCTTATCCATAACCACTTGACACTTGGCTTCCATATAAACACTGGACTAACTACTTCCAAAGCTTAAGTCATTCATTAATTTCATCTCATGAACAAAATTCAATTCATTTTAAACATCTTTCTATTTTTTTCCTTATATAGTTAATTTATCTAAAGCACTAAACAAATTAATTAATACACGACAGAGTCACTAACCAGAGAGATTAGTTATAGCATTGGAGATAGCAAGCGCAGTGCACACGCCCTTTCCACCACCAGACATGTCTTCTCCCAGAAGCAGCTTAGCGAACCGCTCCTTCATCATTTCCACTTCTGCAATAACCAATCGCTCTTCACATTCCACACTCTCGCTCTCTTTCACTCTCAATTAAAAGATAAAGCGATTCGCGAAGAAGCGGGAAGAAGGGAGAGGAAGAGAGTACCGGACAGATCGAGGTCGCGCTTGTGATCCCAAACGACGACGTCCTTGCCGCCAATGACGGGAAGCATCACCTGCGGCGGCGGGAAGTTGAAGTGAGACGCGACGGGGCGCGGAGAGAGGTTGGCGGAGCTGGAAGCTCCCTCGGCGTCGAAGCGGCGCGTGGAGAAGCTGCCGCAGCTCTCGGACTCGCTGACATCAGCGCTGAGGCTGTAGCTGCCGCAGCGGTCGCTCTGCTGGTCGGAATTTTCTTCGGACGAAACGCTCCCCATGGTTCCCGCGAAATCTCACGCAGATCTCAGACACATTGGTTTTACAGAACGTTAGCAATAGCAAGGAAAAATGGTAAAGTGGAAAATAAAAGTGAAGAAGAGTGGGGTTAACTCGCAACGTTCTCTCTCAGTTCACTGTGTGAGATAGCGCAGTAGTGGTGGTGGTGATGATTTGATGGGAGTAAAAGCAGGAAAAGAGACGCCGTTTGCAGGGAGTGTCTTTCCGTTACACCACGGTTAAGTTAAGCACCCGACAAGGTCCTTTTCCCTGGGACCCACCTCTCGACGTTCTATTTTCCTTCCACCATGTAAATTTTCGTGACGTGGCGTCCTCTGGTTGGATGCCAGTGGAGCGAGAAACCGTTGATCATGGATCACGATGGAGGAACTTACGTTACCAAACGGCGGTTATCTATGCATCGGGATATGTGTGGGCAATGTTAATCTGTGCCCAATCTCATGTTTAATTCCAGAACCATGGGATTAGCGGACGCTAGTTCTAATGATGGGTCCCAGTTTAAAAAGGTTCCACGGTAAAGAAAACATGGCATGGCGCAGACAATACTGACATAGTGTGTAGCGAAAGTATTCCCGTTTGAATCACGTTAACTTTTGTTGGTTTGTTTTATTACAAATGCGTTGCAATTTGCATAGGCTTTTTCTCTGGTGGTGTGCTACTATGGTACAGTGCGGTAATGTGTTTGGTACAGAAGAGGAAACCCAATCACGCGTCGTCGTAACCTGAGGCAGAACAAATCTTTTGCGTCACGGAATGCGATCAGAGGGTGGTGAGGGGCTACCTTTTTCATTTACTTTCTTCCTACGCACTTCGTAGCCGTTGATTTCAGTCCACGCCCACACTCCTGGAACCTGCTTATACGTTTCATCAACTACTTGGTCTCGTTCTTCTTTAAAATCCAGGTACCATTTTAGCGTTCAAATTACTGGACCATCCTATTCTCGAACGAGGTTAACATAATTGAGACCAAAAGTTTCAACCAAAACACACAGAGAAAAAGATGCCTTTGCTTCAATCATAAAAGAACCGGAAACACGTGTATGTTGATTGCAGTTCAATGCTGCAAATATTACAGCTCTTCGCTTGTTAATCCTATAATCTTAAACATGTTTACTAATTTCACTTTTCAAGGGTTGTCTTAAAAGATTTCGTGTCGTTCTGGACAATGCTGAATGATGAAACAAATAAATGAAATATGAAGACATGTCCGTGATAAGTTAAAATCTTAATGTTTATAGACTCTCTTAGACACCCAAATGCCAAGACATTGTTATTAATATTGTTTGTGTGTACAGCCTATACATTATTATAAAGTGAATTTGAATAAAATACGAACATGGGCAGTTTGAAACAATACTTTATAGATAACGTGTACGCATATACCACACTTAAGCTTCTTCTTCTTTATATACTTTACCACTCCATGGACCATAATGAGTGCAGCTTTTGTTTTTATATAAGCAGTTTAATTAGAATCTTCAATTAACCAGCCCTGCTTACTATATCTTAAAGCAAATTCTTGTTAAGCTTATGTGGCTATATGGGGTATGAGATATCATCTTAAAACCAATTGGTAAAACTGAATCATCATGAGTATTAATTGGTTTAAGTTGCTCTAATTTTCAAATATGGACAGAAGTCCATGAATGGAAGCTAAGAATAGGATCACATAAATTAGAAAGAGCAATGCCCACCTGCTGCATCCTGATAATTTTTATTTATCTCTTCTAAAAAAAATTTAAATTATTAACTAGTCTTTTTGTCGTCTAATCTTAATTAATGTAATTCTTTTTTTAAGTAAAAATGAAAAAAAAATGTAGTAGAAAATTTTATATTTTATCTCTCCTTATTTTAAAGATCTCTTATTTATACACTCTTTAAGAAACTTATTTAATTTAATTAAAAACAATTAATTGACTGGTAATTTGTATTATTGTATCGAAATTGAGATTTATTTCTTGAATGCTTCTGAAATCATATTAGTAAAAATATATCAATTGATTAAGAGTAATTCTTTAAAAGTAATCAATGTATTATTCAATTAGTTTTCTGAAAATATCTTATAAACAGGGACGAGGACAGTAGTTGATTTCATGTTTTTCATGAAAAAAAAAAAAAAAAAAAAAAAAAAAAAAAAAAAAAAAAAAAGGAAGAAGTAGCGAAAACGTCTTAGATCTTGTTTTTCATGGACACGAAGTCTTTGATAAAAAAGGCACTTTCAGGGAAATAATAAACCCTAATAGCATGGGCGGTTCTTATGTTGGTTATTGGCTGCTTGTCTAAATAATAACTTCGTTTGGGTCATTATTTGGGCTGAAAGGATGCTTGGATTCCGTGGGCTTATCAGAGCGTTTTGCTTCCTGCAACTCTGTAATTTCCCCATAAACCCCTTTACTTTTTGATAAATAGAATATCGTCTTCTCACTATTTTATATGATGTGTAAGCTTTATTTTTTTTTCTGAATTCTGTTAACTTGAAAATGTTTGTATAGGGTAATCCATAATACATATTTTTCTTTAAAAAAATAGTATTATGGATTGTATGTAATAATCAAAATATCTAACGAGATAAACAAAGGGAAATATTAAAAGACTTTCCTATCTATTTGATTTAAAATTTCAGAGCGGATGACTTTAGGAAGGACGTGCAATAATTTAGCATCAATTCACTGCAAATCATTGCCACGTGAGACTTAAGCCAATAAAAAGAATAAATTATATATTAAATCTTAAACAACTTTTATATTATGTGTGTGTACGGTGGGTGTGTGTAAGCAACTTTTTAGAGATACTTAAAGCTACAAGGTGTTTAAAACATTCTGAAATTTTAGAAGAAATTTGTGTATAACAATAACGTTTTACTGCATGGTGAACAACCGTACAACGCTTCAATCTAATCACTGACACTTGAAATTTACACACAGAGAGCTGTAGATTAAAGTGCTTTATGTATTTAAAACAAGAAATTCACTGATACATGTGAGAAATTTATTAATTTAAAAAATAAATCAATGGTGACAATTTAATTATAACAATAACAGCATGGTGCTTAAGTATGAACACAAAGAAATGGTGAGACAAATTTGCAAAGAATGGGACCAAGTGAGTCCCTACATAGGTATGTTAATGACAAACATCTCAGGTGCTTAAGATTGATTTGATTCTCGTAGAGATCTTCATCTACTTGTTCTTCCTGCTGCTTTGCCACAAAGAAGAGCATTATGGGGAATTGGGTATTCATCCCTGATGGATCCAACTGGTGAATACACTCGCAAATAGAATTGTTGTCCAAGGTACTGTCGTGCCCAAAATTCACTCCTCACATTCCACATACCCACATTATCCAATGCCATGTAAATTGCAGTCCATGACTTGGGATAAACCTGTAACAATTTTTTTTTCATCAATTTACTTGCTTGTTTGTGAATCTGGAAAACATGCCAACCAAATTCAAAGTACCAAGTTACTGACCTGTGTTGTGCTCCTTGTCACTGCATCTCTAAGGTTGTACTCGTTACGACTTTGAGGTGTCCACACACCACCATCCATTCTGAATTAGAATAAATGCCACGTTAAAATTTTAGTGATACGAAGTGATAGTATCATGGATGTGAAATGTGAAAACTTACCCTACAACCCAAAAGGAGTATCCGTCAATGTGGTAGCTCTGGACAATGTCTTCGCGGTTCTGAAACACGATCTCAACGAAGGCTCGAAAATCAGCACCCATGACTGAGGTGTCAAGGTACATGGGTTTATGAGAAGGGGTATCTGGAATGCTTCCAACTTGGAAAACCCCACCAATCTTGAAGTAATCAGCGAGCTTCAAAGGGGTATCAGCTGGTATGAATGATACACTGTTCAATGCATATCTCTGCTTCCTATTCACTTGTGCTGTTGAGCTCTCCAATACAATTGTCCTGCTAATGTTAATCAAACCATAATGGTAGGAGCCTTGAGGATTTGGCCTTGGTCCACTTGCTGTCAAGTTTGTCCTATAAATTGCAAAGCCAAAGAAATTAAGGTTGATCATCAATTCCACCAAAAAAAAAAAATATATTCACCGATATCATGTGACACGAAGAAACAAAGTGAGAAAATTTGTGACAATTGGATAAATTACCTGATTGAACGAGCTTGTTGGATGGACCAATTAATCTGATCGGTTGGGCCACCAGGAATTTGGCCAGAAACAGATTGTTGAGAGTTACTGTAGTGAAGGATGGCAGTGCTCGTGATGATTTTGTCGGTGAAACGAGTGGACACTGCAATGTAGTAGTCCTTGGGAGCTTGATCAGCTGTGAAAAGCACAGAATAAGACTGTCCCACGTGAACATCTAACGAGGAATACGTGGTTTGGATGGTGTGAGTTCCCTCAACTTCCACCAACTTCATGCTGTGGCCTTCAATCCTGAAGTTGAGAGTGTGTTGAAGTCCCACATTTGATATTCTAAGCCTGCATGTTTTCCCTGTTGTCCATCATGGCAAAATATACATTACCATGCAAAATTCAACAACCTTAAACAAAACAAAAATCCACATTTGTAAGGGACAGTAACATACCTTGTTCAACTGTGAATGTTGTCCCGTTTGGACGACCGTTGATAAGAACGGCTTGAGGCAATGGAAGTTTGTGTCCGAAATCTAGAACACTTTGAAGTTTCTGAGGTAATAAAAATCACATGTCGATAAATGTGGATGAAAAAAAAAAACATGTAACATGTAACATACAAACTTTGAGACCAATGTTTGGATTGTATTGATTACCTTGTGATCGATTTGGTACCAATCTCCAATAAGAAGACTGAAATCACCAGCTGGGTCAGGAAATGGAACAGGGATCCTTGGCCTGCTAAGGATTTTGATTGCTCCAAAACCACCAGCTGCCTTGTGGAATGCAAGAGATGGGAAATAGAAGAAACTTCCAATTTGATCTTTGACTTGAAGGGTGTATGTGAAGTTCTGCCCAGGAGGGATGGGGCACGTGGTTCCATAAACTCCATCTTGGTAAGAATTTCTCCTTTGTTGAACACCATTCCTGTAACATTCATCCAAACAAATTAGTAAGACTACTTTTTGTTAAAACTAAGTATATGCCTAATTGTCTAATCGACATTAATGGGCCCAAACATGGGCCTGACTCGTGAAGACACGACATTATGACTTAAGGGCCTGACTCGTGAATTGTAGATGGTCCAGTTAGGTGTGGGCTTGTAGTTGAATGTATCTGGTCCGTGACAAGATTAAAAGGGCCAAAGTGATGGGTGGGTGAGATAGACATTTATTAAGTCCGTGTTTTGTTTTGGTTTGTATAGATCTGTGAGTGTGGATTGAATAGAAAGATGGAGTTGCTTCCTTGCTCCCATTCCCATCTAACTTCATTTTTAATTATGAAAAGAGTCTTCTAATATACAAAAGTAATTAAATTGTATCAAATCACTGGAACCAGATACGTCACACGGTTTCAAAAATTTGAAAAAAGGAATAAGAAACTAAATAATTAATAATCAATAATTAATAATTAAACATACATAGCACATGTGTGACTTTAATTATTACACATTCCTCTAAAACTTAATGCCTTCACTAGCCTAACAAACGAGTGAGTTTCAAAAACATGGGTATGAACGCGTTTTTCCAAACAAGGTAAATCAGGTTAGTAAGGAAACTCTGACATTACAAGTTCTATCGAAAAAAGGAAAACAGAATAAGACATTTAGGAATTTGTACGAAGCAAGCAATGCCTTAGTTAAAAAGTGCACCGCTTTGCCAGTTGGATTATAAGTGGCCGCGTTAAGAAAACTTGTTTTCATCAAAGCTTTTTACTGAACTACATTTGTAACATTTTACGTTTTTTTAAGGAAATACATTAAAATAGTGAAAGAGAGAGCTGTTATACCATGATAGAAGAAACGGCTCGGTCAAGTTATTGCGTACGTTGATGATCAAATTGTCATTGGTAACAGAGTAGATTTCAGGGCCTGGGAATTGGCCATTGATCAAAATACCCTGCAAGAGCACCACACATTCCAGCAAAACAATGAGAATGAGAACACATGACAAAAACAATATTAAAAAACGAAGAAAGGAGCAATAATAACCTGTTGTTTAACTCCCAGAGGATAAATGTCACCGTAGGTAATGGTCCAGTCGAAGAATCTATAAGGGTCTTCCGCAGCAACAAAAGACAGTTCCAAAAGCAGCAAAATGGAACAGAAACTGAATAGGGCACGTAGCTGTGATGGCTTATTGATGAGCTTCATGTTAGGAAAATGGTTTATGGCAAAGAGAGAGGCAATGAATGAAAAGGAGGTTAGGGAAGAGAGAGAAGTGTAGAGAGGGTTATGATTGAAGCAGCAAGACTCAACTTACGTTGTATTTATAACAATGACAAAGGTTACAAACCGTGGAGGTAAATTATTTTGACATTTTTTTATGTAAGGCTAAAATGAAAAATAGGAGCAAATAGAAATGGTTGTTGGATTGGCACGAGTGAAAGCGGTGGGAAAAGGGAATGGCAAAGTTTGGCGGTGTGAATGCGTGTGGTTATGTTATTATTATTGAGTTAGCATTTGCTAAGAGGAATGAGCAATGTTGAAGCTGTATAAGCCGCGAATTCTGACGTGACACGCGGTATTTTAATCATACATAAAACTTCCCCAAACAATGATATCTGTACGCGGAAACAATTATGGTACCTTTGTCGTTTCTGGGACATTCTATGTATGCTGTTTGGGTGTTGAGTGTTAGCTTCTTTCATTCATATAAAGGAATGAGAATTGGAATAAGAAGCTAAATGGGACCCTGCAAATCACAATTATATACACTCATTTATCGCAAATTTTCATTATTGTTGACTCTCTCATGACAACCTGGTGGATTTGACTATTTGGTGTACAATTAGAGTTACTCCTATACACAATTAATTCAACTATTGAAACGCTTTATTTTATTCCATTCATTTAACATCTTTGGTTAGTTTAAATGAGTCACATGCAGGTATTGCCCGTTTCTTATGCTCCAACATTGACAATTGACATGTCAGTTGACATAGTTTATTATTGTTATTATTTTCTTGAGTTATGACATTTGAATCATCAATCAATTTGAAAGTTTTGTTTTCCACCTTGATTGAAGCGTATGAGCTGGTGCAAGGAAGACAAAGTGTATACATACATATACGTGACGTTGGTGGCTTCTCAAATATTTCGATTTCAACCATTATTTTTATATTAGACCTCAATTTAGATCTGGTTCCCATATCAGTGTGTAATTTTTGTTTCTATTAAATTTAACAGTTCAATTGGTTTTACAGTTTGGTCTGACATCAGTATCTTACGTAAATATGTTTTCATTGATAACGCGTATGGTTATGATTAAAGAACGCGTTAATATTAAAAGAATGAAATAAACAAAAGTTATTTAATTTTTAAACAATTTAAAATTACGCTTGTAATTAATAACTTGCGAAAAACAAAAATTACACATTCAGAGTGAAACAACTGTAAAAATAAATAATAAAAAAAAGGATTTAAGTCTCTTTTTCTTCTTTCTAATGTTTAGTACTCAGAAGAGGCAAATTCTTCCTCCACCTCCGTACCTTCTTCCTGCACCCCATATAATTTTTTTATTCTATAGTTGTCCTTCATGAAACTACATAAATATCCTTATTTTAATAAAACTCATCTCCTTCCCAACCGGATGACCAAGCCATCCGGTTTACATTTTTTGAAAATGAGAACCAGATGCACCCCCATCCGGTTCACAATTTCAAAAAATTGTAAACCGGATGGCCTGGTCATCCGGTTGTCTATTTTGACAACCGGATGACCAGGCCATCCGGTTTACAGTTTTTTGAAATTGTGAACCGGATGGGGGGTGCATCCGGTTCTCATTTTTAAAAAAATACAAACCGGAAGACCTCATCCGGTTCTCAACCCAGCAGATCGAAAAATCTTCCGTTCGTTATTCAAAATCTTTTAATTAATCCTTCATAGAAGCATTAGGTAACTAATTTGTGATGTTTATTAGCAATTAGTATGTGATATTGATGATTAGAGCAGTTAATTTGGAATTTGGGGGGCTGTCGACGGCGAATTTGAGGATTTTCCGATCTGCTGGGTTGAAAACCGGATGAGGTCGTCTGGTTTGTATTTTTTTTTAAAATGAGAACCGGATGCACCTCCATCCGGTTCACAATTTCAAAAAATAATGAGGATATTTATGTAATTTCATGAAGGGCACTCGTGGAATAAAAAAATTATATAGGGGTGCAGGAAGAGGGTATGGGGGTGGAGGAAGAATTTGTCCTCAGAAGAACCAGAAAAAAAGAGAGGCCCAACCCAGTACTAGAGCAGAGCCTGAATTAAGAAAAAACAAAATACAGAGTGCACTCTGCGGGATTAACAATGGGCCTTTATTTGGGCATTGAATTGTGCATGTAGTCAAATTCTTCCTGCACGTCTATACTTTCTTGCTGCATCTTCATAGACTCGGCAAAATATGATTATATTTTTAATAAAAAATTAAATAAACTCTATACTCTTTCAACTCTTAATGTAGAATATAATTTTTAATTCAAAATATAAAAAATATATTTAAATTATAGATTTTCAAATTTTAAAAAATTTGTATTCTAGACTTAAAAATCATCTAAAAATTGTATTCTAGACTTTAAAAAAGATAAAAAAAATTTAGTATTTTAAAACAATACAAAGATACAGAAAAAAATAGTACTAGACTATTTTCTTATTGATGAAATAATAATGACACACACCATCTCCAATTCTTTCATTTTTGGAACATAATTTATTATATTCTGAAATAAAAAAATTGATCATTTTCGGAATATAATTTATTATATTTTAAAATTAAAAATTTGAAATCCTGTAAATCATCTAAAAAATTTATTTTTGAAATTGAGCTGAACATTGTAGAATTAAAAATATGAAATAAAAAATATTAGCTAAAGTAATGAGTTGCAATGTCTCCTATACAGATGGATTTGTTCTAAATTTAAATCAGTCACTGAGTTAGTGTTACTGTTCCAATGTCTTGACTAGTTATTGACTTAGTTGGTGTAAAATTATATATAAAATTATGAAATAGGTTAATTTTAAAATATTTCAGAGTAAATGTTTGGAACGACATCAACTTTATCTAGGTATAGTTGTAAACAAATATATTTTTGATTTATCTCAAATAAGATTCTATAAAGTTACTGATGTATTTTTCATTATCAAATAAATATATTACGTCGAATATTATGTGGAGTTTCATAGATACCAAATAAGTGTACATTTTCTTTAAATTTAAGCTTCTTACATTTTCAAAAAACTAAAAAACTACAAATTCTAAATAGATACTAAATGTATTTACTACAAGTCATAGTAAATATATAAATAAAAATTTAGGAACCACACAAATTTGTGGCTATAGTTTTTTTGCTGTAAAATAATCTAGGAAAAAAGAATTTGCAGAAAAAAACAAAAGAGTGTCCAGTTTGGCAGTTATCATTTGTTGAGAAATCCAATGGCAGCCAGGAAATGGATGTGGTTCCTTATCCAGTAAGTCCCCAAACACCCCCCATTTCACTCCGCCACTGTCACTGCCACATGTTCAACTTCAACCCTCCCAAACACACCACAAGCCCACAGAACATAGCAAAACCATTGCAAGATTATTAATGGAAGCTATTTTCGTCCCTAAACCTGCTTCTCATTCTCACTTCAAAACCAGATTCTCTTCAAACCCCAAACACTTCCTTAAACAACAAACCCTTCTTCCCATCCGCCACAACCCCACGCGCTTTCGCCTACTCACCGCCGCACTCCAAAATCAACAGCAACAGGAAGCAGCTTCCAAAGATACCGAAGACGAGTCCTATGGTGAAGTCAAAGGCATCATCGGCAGCAGAGCCCTCGACTCCGCCGCCGGAATGGAGTACCTCATCGAGTGGAAAGACGGCCACGCGCCGTCATGGGTTCCGGCAGACTTCATCGCCAAAGACGTCGTCGCCGAGTACGAGACCCCGTGGTGGACCGCTGCGAAGAAGGCGGACGAGTCCGCGCTGAGGAACCTCCTCGAATCCGGCGACGGCCGTGATATCGACGCTGTTGACGCCGACGGCCGCACCGCGCTTCTCTTCGTAGCGGGACTCGGCTCCGAACCGTGCGTGAAGCTGCTTGCGGAAGCCGGCGCGAATCTCGACCACCGCGACCGCAGCGGCGGTCTCGCGGCGCTGCACATGGCGGCGGGGTACGTGAGGCCCGGCGTGGCGAAGCTGCTGCTGGATTTCGGCGCGGATCCCGAGGTGGCGGATGACCGTGGAAGGACGGCGTTAGATCTGGCGCGGGAGATTCTGAACGCGACGCCGAAGGGGAATCCGATGCAGTTCGGGCGGAGGATTGGACTCGAGGGCGTGGTTAGGGTTTTGGAAGGGGCTGTGTTCGAGTACGCGGAGGTGCAGGAGATTCTTGAACGGAGAGGGAAGGGAGAGAATTTGGAGTACCTTGTGCGGTGGAAGGACGGTGGTGCGAATGAGTGGGTGAAGGCGAAGTTTGTGGCGGAGGATTTGGTCAGAGACTACGAGGCTGGCCTTGAATACGCGGTGGCGGAGGCGGTGCTTGCGAAAAGGGTCGCGGATGAAGGGACGCCGGAGTTTCTAGTTAAATGGGCCGATTTGGACGAGCCCACTTGGGAGCCCCAGGAGAATGTGGACCCTGAACTTGTCAAAGCGTTCGAGGAAACTAACAACAAGGCCCAGCCCAGTAGTAATGGGCCTGCTGTCGTCGTTTCCAATCAAAAAAGCCCGTAATTATTTTTTTTGTGTTCGGACATTTTGGGGAGCGAGCTAATAGTTGTTTTGTACCAAATGAAATGACGGACTAGAAAAATCTTAATCAAATTCTATACAAATTTTCCTCGCGGCTTCATCTTACGCAAGGTTTTAGAGAAAATAGATGCAGTAGAAATGTGTATGTTTATTAATCAAACGTGAAGTTATATGCATGTGGAAGTTTATATAGATTTATTTGTTTTTAAAACAGTTTTAGTAATAATTTTGAAAAACTATTCTTGAGATTAAATTAAAAAAAGCTTGTTTTATAACTCTAGGTTGAAAACTGTTTTTAAATTAGCAACATAAAAAATAAATGATAATAGAAAAAAAGGTTTCTAAAAACTATAAACAGAAATTTAGCACTAAAACATACTCCTAAATTTGATGTGCATAAGGCTCATTTAGCACTACTCTATCCGTATGTCTATGAAGAGACACTATGAAATATATTTAATTCATGCTTTTATTTTTCAAAATCTGAAGTTTATTATGGACAAATTTAGGAATAGGGTGAACCTTTTTATTCTTTCCTACATAGATTTTAATATTTTCAAGATTTATTTAGATTACAAAAGTACTTTGGCAAGCTTCTTTAACTTTGAAACTTGTTTTATTTTTACTTTAAATATAAAAATAAAATTTAAATGTTTTTTTAGCTCAGACTTCACCTGGGAATAATATGAATGTGCTATTTGGTTTATCCAAACTACCTCGTTGAAATTTGTCAATTTGATTACCTCTTCCTTTTTCTCAAATTCGATATCTTAATGTGTAAATTTGATAACTTTTTTAACAATTTAATAACCTTTTTATGCATCAAAAATCAGAACAACCACATATTGTTTACAAAAAAGGTTTAGTACGAAGGACAATGAAATTATGATAGAAATCAAACCAAGATAAAACACTTTGATTACGAGTAATTTCAAATTCAACAAATTAATCCTCACAAAAATTCGTTTTTCTAAAGTGTATTGTAAGTTGTTGTTCTCATTCAAAAAAAATTGAGAAAGGAAAAATTAAGGATGAAAAGCTGAGAAGTCTTTATTTACAGATTTTAGAGTTTATGTTTCGGAGTCATCTTCGAATGAATACCACAAATAATTGTATTGTATATATCTTTTCATGCTTTTTAAAAACTATGAATTCATTTTAATTAACTTTATTTTGAAATTGTTAGCAATATTAGTATTACAAATAATTATATTGTATGTATCTTTTCACATATTTCAAAGACTATGAATTCATTTCAAATGAATTTATTTTCAAATTATTAGTAGTGTTAAATATATTGAAATAGATTAAGATTGATAGTGACTTTAGCTAAATGATCCAACAAAAATTCTAATAACACTAGTTCTCATAAATTTTCAAACAATCCTTCATTAATGTTTATTTTGATTGTTCTAAATAAATAAGATTTCAATCAACAAACTGAATATTCTTTTGTTATAAATATTGTTGCCACATAACTAACATTCTAATTTCAACATTTCGATTTAAATGATAATACAGTATAATTTTAAAACCTAAGTGAAAATAAAATGTGTTTTCTACTTCCAAATTATTTAATAATCTATCTCAATAAAATATAACAATTTGATTAATTATTATCATAGTAATTAAAAATAATCATATAACATTATAAATATAATTATAACATGTATTCATAATTATAACATGTATTAATCATAACATTCTTCATATAAGGAAAGTTTCCATGTCATTCATATTTATATTTTTTTTTTAGAAACACATCCATTATATAAGTAAATTTACTGATTTCTCTTTGTTCCAGGGACCACCTCTTAGCTTAAGTGTGACGACTAATGCTTGAGTGACAATAACTTATTGAAATATCATCTAACAAGTTTCAAAAGATTCATCTAATACTTTAAGATGTTTGAGTGTCTAACAAACAGTCTTAGTGTCACACATTACACTGTCACATTTGTGATAAGTGAACATCATGTCACCTCTAACTTAAATGTGTGTGGGCCTCGCATCTAGCTCAAATGCTCACTCAAATTACAAATTATTACTTGAGTTATATACTGTGTTGCTTCATATACCTAAGGTGATTATTATAATTAATGCACACCACTTTGCCTCGCCTAAGCAACAACAAAAAAATTGGTTCTTAAACAACTTAACAAAGAATTTTCTCATTGTTTTGTCAAGTTGAAAAAAGTTTACTTTATTTTTCAAGCTCATTACAAATCAAAACTCATGCTTGGAACTACAATTATTAAAGAGTAATTCATACATACATTCCACAAACCACACATCTTGTTTAACATTGAAGTTCACATAATCCATACCTTAAAACACCAATTTTATCTGAGAATAAACCTATCAATCAGTAAAAATTGTATAATTGTAACACTAACTTCCCATATCTCAATTGAATAATGTTTTATTCAATAATATTTAAAAAACACTCCATCAATCAAAACAAGTTAAGTATGTTTTAGACATTTAATTCTATAATAATAACACCTTCTATTAAGCAGCTCTTGTTTAAGAAAAGTAGACAAAAATTTTCAAAGTGCATATGATTAATTTTATATATCAAATTTAAACTTTGGTCAAACTTAAATAATCTTATTCAATAACTCTTTATTATATTCATCTGACAATAAATATACTATCAAAATTTTGTTTTAAGTTAAAAAGAATATAAAAAGAAATAAAAATTATAATTATAATTAAAATATTGTTAGGTCTTTAAAGAAATACACTGAATGCCTTTCTATTAGTAAATTAATAAAAAAGGATTTTGCTAAATGGAAATTTAAAGATATGTCTAGATGCATATGATTTTACATTTATTAGAGAGGAATACAGTCCAAGTAAAATTAAAACTTGAAATATTAACAATAATATAAATTTAATTTTAATAAAAAAGAATAAATACATTATTAATAATTCTGTCAAAATACTTTTTCCTTAAAAAGTTAATAACTGTATATTATTAGTCACTATTATCATTAAAATAACTTCAACATTAAAATTAATATTTTTATCCTTTCTGATATTATTCTAATTATCATTATCATTTTCTCGTGCTATAGTTAATATCAATATATTTTTTGCTCTGCTAGTTAATGACACTGAGGATAAAATAGATTAAAGAGACTAGGATTGGAATCATGAATAGTATAAATAGAAATGTGGTGATTATTATCATTATAAATGAAAATTCAATGCAAACAAATTCCACTGAATAAACGGGAGAAAATGTTTACCATTTGAAAACAATCGTCAAGAATAATACATTAAATTTAGTTCGACATCAGGTGCTAAACGAAGTAATGCATACCAAAATAAGGGTTCAAAATAATCATTACACATGAATGTAAAAGGAGATAGAAACGAGTTAAGAAAGTTAATTTGAAATACTATTTTATCTTGATATTCTAGGTTGGTATAATGAATGGTTATACAATTAGAGAAAGTGATGTGATGTTTTTGAGATGAATTTCCTTTTGAATGCAGAGATATTTTGGTGGAATAAAGGGCTTTCATAGCTCACTTGGAAATCTGGTTGCTATGGTCGTTTTCCCCACAGCTAATATCCGTATGAAGTAGTTGCTGCTTGATAGAAACCATTGCAGAAGCGTGGTATTGTGGTAACTTCTGGCAGAACGTTCACACGTTCACATTCAAAGCGTAGTTATAGGCCTTTAACTCCAAAACAAGCCACTCTTAAGAAGCTCTAAGCTGCATAAACTATGTGTTAAGTTTGTTTCAGCTGAATTGTATCTCAGTCAAAAGGGTCCCTTGGAGCTATTTTTGCTACTATAAAAAAGGTTGATTAGGTGTAGATCATGATTTTATTTTATAAAATAGAAGGTTATGTGTCTCAAAAACTTAGGACTTGGAATTTTTGAATAAAATATAAGGCAATTGTGGTAGCAAATGGTGCCACAATTCCAACACACTGGTGTGCCGGCCCAAAACCACAAGGCAGCATACTTAGACTTGGTGGTGTTATTTAATGCATGAAATGGAAAAAATTAAAGAGAATGGCCCCACAATCCAAGTCTCCTCAGGCATTCTTATCTCAACTATTCAAACTTCAAAGCAACCCTTTTTAACTGCTCAAGGATGTTTGGTCCTTCCACTGTCGTGGATCAATCTAATGTAGCGTATAGAGTAAGCTCCTTACTGACAAAAACAAATGACTTACGAAGGCAAGCATCTGCATACATGTTACAGTGCAAAATATAAGACACAAATGTTGTGATAAAGCCACAAATGTTGTGTTAAGAATGTTATTTTTCACTTTTTTTTTTTTCTCATTTTAGTGTATTTTTACATAATAATGTTTATAAAAAAATATTTATTTATTAAAATTGACCAATTCTGCAAATTAGACGGGACCGTACTAAATAATCTTACAATGAAAGTGACTATTTCAATTAAATACATTAATTAAAATCTCCTTTTTTACTAAACTCAGGATCATTTCTGTATAACTATTTTTAATTATTTAATACTATATTTATTAGGATTTAATAATTATAAATAATAATAATAATAATAATTAACTAAATCGTAATAAAACAATTAAGACATGGAAATTTAATTTAATTTAAAATAAAATAATATAATGATAATAATAATAATTTAAATTAAATTCATATGAATTTAATTTAAATAACAATAAGAAGAAAAATAATTGTCATTTAAAATAAAATAATATAATGATAATAATAATAATAATAATAGTTTTAATTACATTTATATGAATTTAATTTAAATAATAATAATAATAATAATGATTATAATTAAATTCATCTAAATATAATTAAATGATAATAATAATTATCAAAATAATAATTATAATTAAATTCATATAAATTGAATTAAATAATATTAATAATAATAATGATAATAATTATTTAATAATTATTTTAGAAGAAATAATAATAATAATAATATTCTAACAATTTTAATTAAAATAATAACCATAATAATGATTATAATAGTAATAATTTCTATAAATAAAATCAATATTACTTAATAATATAATATTAACTATTCAGTTATAATAAGTAAATGAAATTACACTTGTCCATTATCATTAAGATTTAACTGATCACCAAGAGAAAATGAAGGAACACTCTAATCATTACACTATAAACTACTTATCAAATTATAACAAACCACAATTATTAATTGATAAATAGTTGATATTATATTATTAAATGATATTTTATTTATTTATAAAAATTATTATATAATAATAATAATTATAATTATAATAATAATTATTATTATTTTTATTAAATTTTTTAGAATATTATTATTATTATTATTTCTTCAAAAATAATCATTAAATTATTATTGTTATTGTTACTTAAATTAAATTTGTTTATCTTAATTGTTAAATTAAATTTGTTTATCTTAATTGTTCTATTACAGTTTGTTAATTAATATTATTTAATTATTATTTTTTTAATTATTAGATGTAACCAGTTTCAAATAATTAGAAAATGCTTGCATAAAAATAAGTTTAATGAAAAATAATATTTTAATTAATATGAAATGAGATTTTAATTATTGTCTTTAATTAAAAGTTTTGTATTTAATCAGTAGTCTGAAATCATGTTTTGGTTAAAGAATTTTTTAATGAAATTTTATCTAATGGCCTGCATTTGCTTATTTTAATAAATAAATATTTTTTTCCTATCTTAGAATGAAAAAGTATACTAAATTGAAAAAAAACTGTTATTTTTCGTATGTTTTTTTTTTCTAAAATTAATTAGACCATTGTAGAAAATATTAAAATCTTAACTAATTGTGAAAGGGAAAATCTGAAAGTAATTAAATAGTTTTATTTGGTTAGTGTTGTATAAAAGCTAAAAAGCTTGGATGGTACAGTGGTGTGTAGTTGGAGAGAGAGAAGAGAGAAGAAGATGGGAGGAAGAATGCACACGAAATCGGACTCGGAGGTAACGAGCAACAGCATGGAGCAGTCGTCGCCGCCGCGCTCCCCTCCCCGGCGGCCTCTGTACTACGTTCAGAGCCCTTCCAACCACGACGTTGAGAAAATGTCTTACGGGTCAAGCCCCATGGGTTCTCCACACCACCATTTCCACTACTACCTCTCTTCTCCCATTCACCACTCTCGCGAATCCTCCACTTCTCGCTTCTCCGCTTCCCTCAAAAACCCTCGCAACTTTTCATCCAACTGGAAGAAGCTCCACCCCCACCCCCAGCACGACGCCGACCCCGACGACGACGCCGATGAAGGCGACGACCTCGACCGCTCCTCCCGCAACCTCCGCTTGTACTTCTGCTTTTTCCTCCTCTTTGTCATGCTTTTCACACTCTTCTCCGTCATCCTCTGGGCCGCCAGCAAGAGCTACAAGCCTCGCCTCATTGTCAAGGTAACATCTTTCGAGTTCACTCGCCGGTAAACGCCCGAGTTGATCTGCCCATGACTCGGTTTAATTACAAGATATCATTTTTATTTATTTCTAAGAATATGGCATGTGGGGCATGATTAATTTCTAAGAATGTTGCGCGTGGGGCCTCTTTCTGATTTGATTCCTTAATCTTATGTCTTGTTTGTTTGATTTGGGTAATGTTGTGTGGAACAGAACATAGTGTTCGAGAACTTGAATGTTCAGTCGGGGAACGATGGAAGTGGCGTGCCAACGGACATGTTGTCGCTGAACTCAACGGTCAGAATTGTGTACAGAAACCCTGCGACTTTCTTCGGCGTTCACGTCACTTCCACGCCTTTTCAGCTCAGCTATTACCAGCTTGCAATAGCCTCTGGCCAGGTTTCTCTTTCTGTGCTTCAAATTTTAAATTAAGAAAAAAAAATTGATTTGACCTTTTAGTTAAGTTGATGCATAAAGTGTTGAAAAAGGGTTTGGCTACGTCGAAGGGTGGCACTGCAAGTGCATGGGGGTGTGTGATTGTGGGAACAGGCTCACTGCGAAAGTTGAATTTGATTGGTGCTCTTTATTGGGCTTGTGCAAAAGCTGCTATATCCCTAAGCTTCCTACATCATCACCTTCCTAGTTGTGGGGACCCAACACAGAATTTTTTATAATAAAATGGATGATTCTTTTTATGACTATTCAATTTGCTCAGAGGCTTTATTGCTCTTTGCAATGGGCAGAAGTCACCGTACCCCTCACGTGACTTCACATAAATTATTGCATTACAGTGTTTTTGGATTGGAATTAGATTTCGGATACCCACAGACATTCTGGATACCCGTTTCACATAAATTATTACGTTGTCAACGTCTGTTTGCAGTAACCATTGTTCTTTGTAGTGGTTTTGGTTAATAAAATAACCTCTGATATATAATTTATTTGACAAATTTCTGTAACAGATGCACAAGTTCTACCAGTCTAGAAAGAGTCAGCGAAAGTTATCAGTGGTGGTGTTTGGGCACCAGATTCCTCTCTATGGCGGCGTGTCGGTTCTGGGAAACACTAAGGAGCATTTGGAGAGTGTTGCGTTGCCGCTGAATCTCACGTTTACGGTGAGATCAAGGGCTTTCATCTTGGGAAGGTTGGTGAAGTCTAAATTCTACGGAAGAGTGAGATGTTCTGTGACATTGCATGGCAACAAACTTGGAAAACCTCTTAATTTAACCGATTCATGTGTCTACAAGTGATATGTTATGTCCTCTTATCACGGATTCATGTTTTTCTTTTATCACTTGTAAAGGTTGCTGGTACATTTTTGGATCCTTATTTTTAGTTCTTTGTTTCTCATCTTGTAGAAGAACCACCTTGTGCATTTGTATCCGTAAATATCTGAACGCCACCAATTTTAATGTAATAATAACGTGTTCATTTTCGTAACTTTTTCCCGTTCTGGTCCTGCGCAATTCTAGCTGCCAAAAACCGTATCTTGTCTATTTATTTAATCCAGCTATTATCTCGTACATTTTTTAAAATAAGAAAAAGCAAAACGGAGTGTAAAATATTAGGAGTAAAATATATGTGAAAAAATTTACATTATTTTTGTTAACATATGATTAAATTTTAGAGGGACAAAAATAAAGTATAATTTTAGGATGTATTTAATATGTTTAATATTTTATATGCAAGACATATTTAACCATGCATGTAAAATGGTATAAAACTGACTAGGGAACATACGCTTTGTTTTCTGATGGTAATTCAGAATCATTAAGCTTATGTTTCTTTTTAATCGCTGAAAGTTTGAGAGGAAAGAAAGGGACAGAAAGCGCAGAAATCGAGAATTAAAAAAATAAAAAATCATGCAAAACGAGAAGAATGTGTAATCCGAACTTTATGTGAAACATGAGCGATAATTTACTGTAGGTTTTAAAATTTGTATTTTTTTAATAAAAATAAAAGTATTAAATTTTATTTTAGTTATATTGTTAAAAACTAAATTTCTATTTTAAATTAGTTTTAGAAAAATATCTTATAAATTACTTTTTAGATATATTAATATATAAAATTATTTATTATGCTGTATCAATTGAATCATTTCACTCATTTTCCTTCATTCTCACTCTTTTTCTTTTGGTTCAAACAATTTTATCTTTATATTTTCTTTCCTTTCATTTTCTTTTTTTTTCCACGGTTTCAAATGTAATCTTTAATCAAAACACATCCTTAATTCATCCATTAAGAGTCAACTTTTTGACTTTCATAGGAATAGCCAGTGCTTTTTTTTTTTTTTTTTTTTTTTTTTTTTTTTTAAAAAAAAAA